>JAABUR0100000050.1_pt1 | contig 247344 bp, 208 predicted proteins | sample 5560091 | NCBI WGS metagenome assembly JAABUR01 (sample SAMN10711879, study PRJNA513375) | rock metagenome | isolation source: Antarctica rocks | place: Antarctica: Victoria Land, University Valley sud | reverse complement strand
TGGGGGGCCGGGGGGGGGGTGGGGGGGGGGGGGGGGGGGGGGGGGGGGCGGGGGGGGGGGGGGGGGGGGGCCGGGGGGGGGGGGGGGGGGGGGGGGGGGGTAGGGCGTTGCGAGGAGGAGGGTGGAGCAGAGGCAGTGGTAGGTGTGGATTTTGGAGGTGGGTTGGGGGGAGGGCATTGTTGGGGTGAAGGTGGGGGTGGTAGATAGATAGGGATCTATTGGTGGGGAATGTTTTGTGGTAGCGGGATGGGGATGCATGGCGGATACTCCTACTTTCTACACTCAAAACGACTGCGACATGCGGGAGGCCTTTTCGAATAGTCACAGATTCGGCATGAACGGTATCTGAGCTGTGGGAGGGTGGTGTCAAGCTTCGGGTGGAGCTCTTCATCATCGTACTAATTGGAGCCTACACCCCCAAGATACTCAATTAGCAATCTGAAACTTGCAGGGACTACCTTTAGGGCGAAAACAACGAGCACTTGTCTTATTGTCTATCGAGTTTCAGATTGCGGAGCAACATCCGGACCCAAGCCTCAGAATAGGTGGCCGCGCTACGGAAACCGAGCCCACGGAATTGAGGGTCGAAGGATCGCGCTATGTATCCCAAGTGATCATCCCCATCGCGACAATCGAAAGATGTGATGCCAGGTGCTGAGATCGCTGGTTATTGCATCTCGGAATGCTAGCGGGAACAAGCGACAACTTCAACTGTCCATATGGGAGAGAGGGGGCTTTACCGCGAATCGAGCATTGATATCGAGGAGTTCCTTATTGATCGCGATAGGTAATTCAGCCACTTCGAGGATCTCGGGACTGAAATGCAAAACACTTAGCGAGCCTCGGAATCTGGGCCCTTCGATTTAGCGTGTGTTTACTCCCCACTTTCTTCATCAGAATTCTGCGCAGTATATAACAATCCTAGTAACACGTTCTGCTTCTTTGGATTGGAAGCAGTGGATCGGGTTTTCAAGCATACTTACAAGATACAAATTGAATATAGACGACAACACAGTTGAAAAGTCAACAGCTATAATCACATCTCTCTAAAGTAAACAACCTAAGATCAGAGGGTGAAAGCAACGCTAAGGAGTCGCAAAGGCCCTGCAGACGCTAAATGACGTTGGATGGGGCTTTGCCGTTTCTTCCTTTGCTTTAACCGAATTTGGTAAAACCAATCGCAGCTCTGAACAACGAGACTACGAGTCGCAGTATTGCATGGAGCAAGGTGTGCTGAGCAAAGCCTTGTGTCAATCTGCCCAAAGTGTCGGGCAAGCGGTCCCTATTCTCACCTCGCCCTGTGAACACGTTCGTGGCAAATCCAAAAGAACGTCCTTCTCATAAACACAACCATTCACCCGTGTATCTCAATATGTCGGGCTTTCGGTCCTTGGCCTCTACCTTTGGCCAGGACGATTCTCCTGCTTCAACTCCCTTCAAGTTCACCGGCGGCAGCGCAAGTGGAGGCTCGAGTGGTGGCCGTGGATATGGTTCCGGTAGCGGTGGGGGCAACGGGTGGGACAATACCCAGAATCGTAGGCGACGCACTGCTGGCAGCGTCTCGCTCATGGCATGCACCCCATGTAGACAAGCACGGCAGAGGGTGAGTATATACATGATCAGCACGTTGCCGCGAAGCTTTTTTTCTACATGCCAGGTGAGTGGACGAATGCTAACGAGCTGTCTTGGTTCTTATCTTTAGTGTGATGGGCAGAGGCCCAACATGTGCAGTAGATGCACACAGCGGAAATTGGACTGTATATACGAGCCCCACACGAAGACACACAAAGATGGTCTCATACGAGAAATCGAGGTTCTTCGAGGAAGTAACAACAGCCTGCAGACTCGCAATAGGAAACTGGAGGAAGAAGCCATTGCAAGCGGCACTTTGAACCAGAATCTCATGGAAGAAGGTGCGTGGCATAAGGTAATACTAGACACCATAGGGAGCAACGGTCACGACCGAGAAATCATCAGAAGATTGCGTGCTGGAGAATCGCATCACGCTATCTCTGAATGGCTCATTCGAGAAAATCCCGATTTCGGCAACCTAGGCCTTGAACCTACTCCTCAAAGCAGGCTCATTGACGTAGTGAAGCTCTTCGAAGGGCAGTGCCAGACACAGGATGGTCTCCGCCTTTTCGATCCAAGTAATTCCGAGGTTCGCTGGACAACGGTCAGCACAAGTCAGAAACTTATTGGTCATTTGGTCGATCTCTATTTTACCTGGGTACACCCTGTGCACATGCTTTTTAGCGACATGGACTTCAAGAAGGATTTCATAAACCATGAAGAGAACTACTGTTCCGTGCCCCTCGTCAACGCAATCTGCGCAATGGCGTGCAATTTGCTAGACGGAGAGCATGACCATGAACAAGGGCACTCCGTAGAGGCGGGAACTTTACGAGAGGGCTTTATGAACGAGGCTCGAAGAACGCTGTCGCCAGATTCTTATCGCCGTATGACCTCAATACAAACTTTCGCAATCATGTATCTGGTTGAAGTGAGCTCAGGAAAGACCAGGAATGCCGTCGGATATCTCAGATCTGCCGTTGATAGCATGATGACGAGCGATGGTCAACCGCACGATGAAGAAGTAGATCCGCTTACCCTCTGGGGTCTCCATACACTCAATACGTACAACCGCCCTCCGCGTGCTAACGCATGAATATCAAGGCTGATTAATGACGTAGCATGTGCGCCGGCATTACGTACCAAAAGCTCTATCCTCCCTTCCCTCCCGGACAGTATATCTTTGAAAATGTACGAATGGACACAGAGGACGCACTATGGCGCTGTTATCGACATCCAGGGGATGCGAAAGAGCTCCCCACTCGATTGAGTCATGCAACTGTTACGGCTTACCATCAGGCGAAGTTATTTGGAATAATCTACGATAGCATCAACCTGTATTGCGGTTTTCGCGGTCCCGTTTCTGCATTCAAAATCCTGGAGGTATACCGCAAGTATCTGGACTGGAAAGACTCTTTGCCACCTGTCATTGCCAAATATAGCGAAGGGGGCCAGCCTCTGCCGCACATTCTCCATTTACAGTACGTTCATGTGTAGGTAGGTAGTGCGGTGCCGACTGACGGTCATTAGTGTCCAGTATCATACTGCATTGGTACAGCTTTTCAGGCCGCTACTGCATGGGCAGTTCTTTACTGGCGACGACCAAGCTGAGTTGCGCCGCATTGTGATGTTCCATGCGCGGAGCGGTCTTGAGCCTCTCAGCCATGCCAAACGCCTGTACACCTCCCGCTATTTCTTGCCTCTCATGGCATTTTGTCTCCTTCATCTCGGTGATACCATCATGTCCTGTGCTCCACATGACCCTCCAGCCCGCGAGACGTTGAAGTTTTGTTTGGAAACCTTGCAGCAAGCTCGTGCTGGCTTCCCACTATGTGGCCCACTCCAGTTCCTGTTCAGACAGAGGGCCGAGGAATGTGGCGTACGGATCCCCGAGCAGTTGAAAGAGCTCACGGAGTCCTTCAGCTCTTATGCGATGGACGATATCCTCGATGCTTGTACTCGGTTGACCTATGCAGAACCTCTGGATCAAATCGTGGACAACATTGACACAAATATTGCGAAGGATTGGAGCGGAGAGTGGGAGAAGCAGGTCATTGGTCGCAAGAAGATAGGTACATGATCAATCGTCGGGAGATACTTATCGTCTGACAGTGTCTCTAACGGCTGATTGAGCATCGGCATTTCAATCTTGGGATTTAACATGTGGGTGACGTAATTGGCGGCCGGTTGTGAACAAATCTTTCCCAGGAGCTGCCATTATCGTCAGGACACATATCTCTGACATCGGATTCACCATTGATGAAGCAAAGCATGGGTGGATCTAACACAAATCCCAAAGATGGCGAAATCGGTTCCAGTATTTGCAACGATCTTCGAGTATTATACGATCGACAAGAAGCGTCCCTGTTTGTGGTAGCCAAGGATTTAGCGGGTAGTGGAGTGATGACACAGGATGCACGGCCATGTCATTGACTCGGTACAGTATACATGGTATGTCAATAATTTCACCCTGCCCAGAACTTCAAGTAACGGCGTGCTTGGTATAGAGCTTGCGAACCATTGGGCTTTAGGACACACTTTGCGGACGAAATCGGCTCGATATACAAGTGCACTCAATATCATTGCATTAACCATTTTACTCATGCTTGTGAGCTGCCAGATTTACCTTCACCACGTGTTTGCATTGCTGCAAAGGACCCTACAACCGAACAGGACAGCAGGGAACGGCGACCGAGTGCTGAATTAGGGGGGGCAGGATGGCATTCTGCAAGATCAACTTGGCATGGTGGCGGTGTGCCTCCGCACCTGAATTCAACAAACATAAAGCACTAGACTGAATGGTCGAATTCCTTCAACCCCAAATATGATCCAAGTTGCCCGCCCCTATGACAGTCGACTCGATGCCTTCCTAGTTCCTACCCCTAGACCGTTTCCGTTTACCTTGATATTATCAAAAGCTTACTATGATTATAGCAATCACGCCAGGTCACTAGCAGTGGTATACAACCTATCAAATATCATAATTCTATCATGCTATCATGTGAAATAGGGGCCGTTCGGTCATCGATCCGGATCCCCCAGCGGCACTGTTGTCTTATCCGTCCTCATCGAGATAAGATGCTGCTTTTCCGTCAAAACACATCGAGATATCGAGGGCATCACACATCTTACAGCACTCTCACACTCCTCCCTCGTGTCTATGTATCGGTCAAGCGGTGGGATCTGACTCGGGATAGCCTTGACGCGGGCTCTTGAGTGGGAACCCAAAACTGCTAGCGGAATTTGGATCGGAACGGTTGAATTTTCGATGTGAAGCTCGATCGATGGCAGGCATGACTCAGCACTTTCCTGTGCCCTGATTTGATGAAACAACATTATGAGCTCATCGTCTATCACGATTACAGTTCTAGGTACATACTTTCGATCGTTGGGGCGGAGTGACGAAAACTTCGGCAATTGCTAATGGGTTCCGGATAAGCTCCCAGTCCAACGTACCCTTCAGTAGGGCGCTCCCGTCTCCTTGGTTTGGCTCGGGACAGGTGACATAGCATACTGACCACCATGCAGGCATGATACGGTAGACCGCAAACGCAGCAGATGAAGACTAAACTTGCTTACAATCTTCGTGCCAGAATCTTAATGGTTCCCTAGGAGAGCGTGCCGAATGCAGTCAAGTGTGACAGACGGACCAACCGGTGAGAACACAGGGAGGTCTGGCGTTGACTAATTACGGAGGATCGCCCGAGATCTTCGGAGCGCTTGAGAATTGTTCAGGTGCATGGCCGGAGATAGGCCCGACGCACCTTGCACCGCCAATTGTGGTCGTCTGTATCCTCTTTCACTATTAGAGAGTGCGACATTCATCTTGTGGATAGGTGTCGCATTCTAATCTGAAATTAAAATATACAGTTTTGCAGGAACGTACCCTTTCAGAACATACCCTTTCTGACTCGACGCAGTCCAGATCTTGCGAATAGCATCATACTGGAGCCAGACTTCAAAATCCCACAACGAGCCGCCCCAGATCCGCTGTTTGGACCTACCTACCTACAATGCTAGTCCTCCTGGAAGATATCGGTAGCCTTCCATTTTCGCTTCAGCCCACCACATATATCAATCATGGTATCTTCAAAGTCCACACGCTGTTCCCTATCCTCATCACTATTCTCGTCATCACCAAATATCCCATTCTCACTGATGACCTCATCCGCCCGATCAACATCTTTTTTTTCCAACGACAAAGGTCCTCTGATTTCTCTTTTTATTTTCCCCTCTAAGACCTTCTGAGGTAGCCATATCTGCCACGCAGGATACTTGGTCGTCCAAACGTTCCTGCTGCCGTTCATTTTGCCCGTTGAATAGTACTCTTGTCCAGAATCATCTTGCTTGCGCTGAGGAATCGTCCATGCCAAGTCAGTCGGCCTAGGCTTGTCATCACTCTTTTCCTCCAAGATCTCAACATGCCTTGATCCTTTCCGATATGGAGCGACGTATGTTGGGAGGCTTCTCGGAGGGGACCCAGACTTCCCCTTGTTGGCCTGGACATCTCTCGGTTCACCCTTGTTTGTGTTATTGATCTCACTTCGCAAGGACAGGAGGGTTTTGGCGACTTCATGAGAGACATCGTTGTCGGTAGGAGCTGGTATTTGCTTTTCCTTTGTTGCTATGCACGCGAGTGTTTGCGGCCCACTAATGTATTCGATGTCGGTCTTCGAATACTTCTGCCTTTGCTCGTTGTCTCCCAAAGCAGTCAACCTCTTCGCTGCCTGTGATTCTTCATTCGCTGCTATCGCCTGCATTTTCTTTAAACGGATTGCGTTCAACATGAACAGGTTTGTCTTCGACTTCGAGAGTGAAAAGCAGCTCCGTGTTGGAAATGGGATTGGAGTTTAAGAACCTGGCCCTGTACTACTTATGGGCTTGATCATTATTGATTGGCCTTGGCAGGGAAAGGATGGTCAGGTGACTCAATGTGGTAAGTTAAAATTCCCCCAAGAAAGTCTAAGCATATGGTTGAGAGAACTTGAGGTTTCGATGAAAACGGCGGGTCTGCCTTACATTCACCATCTTTACTTAAGATCTCTCACATTATACTCTGGCTCCCCACGAACAGGACTTTTCTCTCACTTTCAATAAGCATGCAATGCATGCAAACCGATCAACTTTACCTTCGATAAGGAAATGCCAAGGACCTCACAGCATAAAAGCTAATGTTGTGACTCACGTGAGACATCTCTTCGGCAGAAAACCACAGACGCAAGGCTTCAGAATGGACGATATCGCAATTCTACCCGTACTGCTGGCTCAAGTTCGAAACAACCCATCTATGCCTGAACCAGAGAGATCGCCAAGCGTGCTGGTGCAGACATCCACATCTGTTCCGAGGACAATGTCACTCGGTCACTGGTCAACGACCTCATCGCCGCTACTTGCGCCCCATACTAAGCAGCCTTCCCCAGGACAACAGATTGAATCACTGTACCGTGTTGCGACTCGGACGCCTGGGAGGGGTTTCGCTCACCGTATCTTGTATGAATTAGTTCATATATCACAACTCTAATGAGTACAAGGGAAGTAGTTATCGTATGATGAAGCTACAGCAATACGCAAAGTCGAAGATATTGGATATTGAAGTAAACTCACTATAAACTCACAGGCAATTTATCTAATGGATACTAATATTTGTGCTCGGGTATCTTCACTGAGATCTATATAAATCTCAAAGTCTCATCAGCTTCAAGCGATCTGGCTAAGTCCGACATCGGTAACATATTCTAGCCAGCTTCAGGCGAGTACTTTGAGGTCAAGATATCGTAAATAGGACCAGAACATGGTTTGATGGCAGAGCTTATGAAAGTATAGGTATTAATGGCTTGAAGAACAAAATTTGATGTCCCGTAACGCAGCATGGAAATTCCTTTTGGTGATGTCGAAGGTTTATTAAGTTCAAATGGTACTCGACTCATAGAATGCCTCGCAAGTCGGATCGATTTTAGATAGGTTGTATTAGATCTGTACCATCTTCGGCGCAGTCATGAAGATTCTAATGAGGATATTTCGTGAGTTAGGTTCTATTTGAGCCTATCAAATGCTGAACATAAACCACAAGCACATCAAGGAATTGATTTTCGAGACTGAGATGGAAGCCAAGAAGCTAGAAAGAACGGGCCGAGCCTAGCGTATATTTTAATCTTAGGCTTAGCGCTCCACGAACGCAAAGTCCACATATCTGACAGCAGTGTTCCGGTCTATCAAACAATCAATTTTGCTGCTCTGATGTTGCGCATCTTAGATTTGGATGGGACAAAGCTTGTACTCTTCAATGCCTGTTTTCCAATGATCGACGTGTTCGTGTGGACCAGGCTTCATTCGTTATATCGTTGAGTCGAGTGCGAATCGCGAAGATGCGTCTGGACGTCAAGGTAGGATTCGAGATCGGCACAACACAGACCTTTGTCCATGTCTACGGGGGCAATCGAGTATAATATTGGCTGACTTCGAGTGCAAAATCGCAGAGGCAACTCTTTGCCAGATCCGAGAGGGTCAAGGGCATCGACTTCCACCCTACCGAGCCATGGGTACATTGTCCATCCTATTGACGCTTCCAATTCCTTGAGCTGATTGATGTCAGATCCTGACTACATTATACAGCGGTATGAGGGATAGAGCAAAAGACTTCGTCCGGTTTTGAGGCACGCTAACAAGGCGAAGGGCATGTCTATATATGGTCATACGAAACCCAGGTACATCCAATTGGTCATCTTGGGTCAACAAAAACTGAATGTCATACAGGCGATTGTCAAGACGTTCGAACTCACAGATGTCCCAGTCCGAGCTGGTCGCTTCATCGCCCGCAAGAATTGGATCGTCTGCGGTTCAGATGATTTCCAGGTCCGCGTTTACAACTATAATACATCAGAAAAGATCACATCCTTCGAAGCTCACCCTGATTACATCCGCGCCATTGTCGTTCACCCTACTCAGCCCTTCGTTCTTACAGCTTCGGACGACATGACAATCAAATTGTGGGACTGGGAAAAGGGCTGGAAATGTGTACAGGTGTATGAAGGACACAGTCATTACGTGATGGGCATGGCAATAAATCCCAAAGACACCAACACCTTTGCATCTGCATGCCTAGACAGGACCGTGAAGATATGGAGCTTTGGCTCGGGACACGCAAATTACACTCTCGAGGCGCACGAAACGAAAGGAGTGAACCATGTTGACTACTACCCACAAGCCGATAAACCATACTTACTTACCACCTCGGATGACCAGACAGTGAAGATCTGGGACTACACCACCAAGTCCCTGATCGCAACTCTGGAAGGTCATACCAGTAATGTTTCATTCGCCTGCTACCACCCTGAGCTGCCTATTATCATTTCTGGATCGGAAGATGGTACCGTCAAAATATGGCATGCTAACACCTATCGATTGGAGCAATCCCTAAGATACGGTCTGGAGCGAGCTTGGTGCGTCAGTTATCAGCGCGGGAGACAGGGGGTCGCAGTCGGTTTCGATGATGGTGCGGTAGTTGTGAAGATGGGTCGAGAAGAGCCAGCAGTGTCCATGGATAACTCAGGAAAGCTGATATGGGCGAGGCATAGCGAGATTCTCTCGGCGGTGATCAAAGGGGGTGATGCGACCATCAAAGATGGCTCCCCTATTTCCTTACCCTCCAAGGATTTGGGGAATTGCGAAATCTACCCGCAGACTCTCACACATTCTCCTAACGGTCGATTCGTGTCGGTGTGTGGTGACGGAGAGTACATCATTTACACTGCTCTTGCGTGGCGTAACAAAGCGTTCGGTTCTGCTCAGGATTTTGCATGGGGTGTGAATACGAAGACCAATGATTATGCGATACGAGAGTCTGCTACGAGTGTGAAAATATACAGCAATTTCAAGGAAAAGGATGGCGGCATCGATGTAGGATTCCAAGCAGAGGGTTTGAGTGGTGGTGTGCTGCTTGGAGTAAGAGGTCAGGGTGGGATTGGGTTGTTCGACTGGGACAGTGGTGCACTTGTGCGAAGGATAGAGGTCGATCCCAAGAATGTAGGTTTTGCTGCCCTATGCTGACAACATGGTCTAAAGGAGATGCAGGTCTATTGGTCAGAATCTGGCGAGCTCGTCACACTTGCCTGCGAAGAAACCTTCTATGTACTGCGTTTCTCTCGCGAAAATTACGTCGAGGCTCTGCAAGCTGGACAGGTCGATGAGGATGGGGTTGAAGCCGCCTTCGAAGTCGTGACAGATGTGAACGAGTCCGTCCGGACCGGACAATGGGTCGGCGACTGCTTCATCTATACCAACAGCACAAACCGTCTCAATTATCTTGTTGGCGACCAAACGTACACCGTCAGCCATTTTGACCAGCCCATGTATCTGCTTGGCTACCTCCCACGCGACGGCAAAGCTTACGTGGCCGACAAAGACGTAAATGTGGTCTCTTACGCACTCTCCCTCTCCGTGGTCGAGTATCAAACCCTCGTCCTTCGAGGAGACATGGATACCGCAGCCCAGCTCCTGGAGGATATCGCGGATGACCAGAAAAACAAGATCGCTCGCTTCCTCGAAGGCCAGGGCTACAAGGAACTGGCTCTCGAAGTCGCCACGGACCCAGAACACCGCTTCGACCTCGCCCTCGCACTCAACAATCTACCCATAGCCCTCGAAATCGCCCGCGAAGCCGACATCGAGCATCGATGGAAGACCGTCGGTGACGCCGCCCTCACGGCATGGAATCTCGCCTTGGCTGAGGAGTGCTTCACCAATGCGAAAGACATGGGCTCCTTGCTGCTCCTGCACACGGCCACCAACAACGCCGACGGCTTACGGCAGCTGATCGCCCAAGCCGACATGGCCGCGAGCCACAACATAGCCTTCAGCTGCCTCTGGCACCTCGCCGACGTCGACGGCTGCATCGATCTCCTCGTCCGCACCAACCGGACGGCGGAGGCTGTGCTTTTTGCGCAGACGTATAAGCCGAGTCGATGCCGAGAGGTTGTTGGGTTGTGGAAGGGGGGGTTGGAGAAGGGTGGGAAGGCGAAAGTGAGCCGGATGCTGGGCGTGCCGCCTAAGGACGGAGAGGGGGACGGGGATCTGTTTCCGGAGTGGGACGAGTATTTGAGGATGGAGGGGGAGGGGAAGGCGGGCGCGGTGGTGGATGTGGCTGAGGTTGGTGAGGGGGAGGGGGAGGGGGAGGAGCCTGATGGTGCTGGTCGCGAGGGGAGTGGTGCGGAGGCAGAGGAAGGGGTGGTGGAGGCTTAAGGAGGTAATTGGCTGTAGCTTGCAAGTTACTCCCACATCCCACCTCATGGCTTACGTGTGATCAGCTAAGCACGTATGTCAGTCGCGCCGCTATTTCCTGCGTCAAGCCGTTCACATACGTATTTGTACTCTGCAGCTTACCAGAGCTTCATGATTTTCTCAATCCTCGTATCTCCCATATGACAGCTCCAATTCCTACCTCGCCTCCGCCGTAAGTCCAACTTACAAATTGCAGAAGACCATACATTTATATCATATACACCATTGTCAGTACCGACTCGATACTATATCAAGCAATTGAAATTTTCGATCCCCTCCCCTCTTCTTCCGCTAAATCCTAATCCTAATCCCACAAACCCCGATCAATCATCGTGCCCCTACATACCCCACAAACCCAAATAAATAAGTCTCAGCTCCCGCCTTCACGACCCTACGGTAAAGCACACCGCTGATCTAAATCATTTGATTAAACTGTAAGGCTTCCGTTTCCATGGAGGAGGAGCTCGGACTTTAGAGGTTGTATTGTGGGTTGAGGAGGATGGGTGGTGGATTGGTGGTGGACTGTTGTGGGGGTAGAGATATATATAGATATAATTCAGGGCTGGGGTTTGTTTTGTTTCGGATATACTATACGATACCAACCATGAAAAGTACACAAATCCTTCCTTCCATACATCCCAACAGATCACTTACTTCCAAAGAATCCTTACCCCTTAACCCAAGCTTTGCGTTGGGAAACATACACTAGTACCAAGGCACGTGGTTGTCTTGGTGATATGTTGGGATGCATGGATAGTGCAGTGTAGGTTTGGGGGTGGTAGGTGATGGGGGATTGTAGATTGAGATTGAGATGCTATTGTCGAGGATCATTGCTTTTCTTTGAAGAAGGCGTGTTTAGGCTGGATTTGAATGGGGAGGCTGGAGCTGGAGGCTGGAGGCGGAGTTGGAACTGGGATTGGGATTGGGATTGGACATTAGGGATGAATGAGATTTGAGGTTTTTTTCTAAGATAGGAGGAAGGGTTTCGATGATGAAGTTGAGTTTGGGAAATTAAAGCGTGGATATGCTATGCTATAACAGGATGGGAACTCAGCCGGAGGGCAGAGGGGCAGGTAACCCTAGCGAACGATGCGCATAAGACGGCATGGAGAGCAAGGGATAGGACAGCATGTGGTTGGTGTCTAGAGGTCTAGAAAACGCGATGGCAAATAGGGGGTAGGGGACGAGGTTTTCCTTCCATGGGTCACGGTTTCCTCTTCAGCAAGCGAGATATAGACCGCCCCTCATTAGCTCTGAGTAGCTAGATAGTGGAGTATGAAATACGAATACAAATACAAATACAACAGGATGTGAATATAATATCCAAATTGGCATCTAACGTGTTAGACTAAGGGACTGACTGGTTTTACTCTTTGATAGAGCAGCAGTCTTTAAAGATTTTTAGAGTTAGACTTGGACGTAGACTTAGACTTGGGGGATGGTGGTAGGATGGGGATAAGGGATTGTGGACGATTGGTGGAGATGGAGATGGAGTTGAGGAAAAGGATATTCTATGATGGAAAGAAGTGATGGGATTTTGATTTTGATTTTGATTTTGATTTGGGGATGAGGGGGATGGAGATGGAGATGGAGATGGAGATGGGCATAAGAGATGATAGAGAGATAGATAGTGCATATAGTTTATACCTTAGCATGGAGGTATAGCGATTCCGTAGATTCTCTAGATTGGTAAAGTACCTACAAGGAGTACAAGTGGAAGTGAAAGATGGAGTTGGAGTTGGGGAATTAGAGGTGGGATGGGATGGGGGTGAAGGGGAGAGTGGAGTGGAGGTTGGGCGACAACGGTAGGTACCCGTTATAAGCTTGTCAATCACGACACGCTGACCAAGTCGGGTTTGCAGAAGCTACTATGCACCGCTGGCGTTGTCTGTCTGTCTGTCCTGTCATTTTGCAATATTGTGTGTTGTATGTGATCTCCAAAGCCCGGAGTATCATCATCCATCACAATCCACGTTCCAAACCGCCAAAAAAAAACCGCCAAACACCCCCTCAAATCTCCCGACACCATCTCCCCAACGCCCCTCCCCTCCCACTCTCACCCTCCAACCACCCCCCAATCTCCTCCAACCCCACATCGACCCTCCACATCTCGCCCTTCCCGCCGCCTCCCCTCCCCCCACCCACCGCCGGCAAGACCAGCTCCAGCTCTCCCAAATCCTCCCACGCGCCCTTCGCCAGCACTTTGCTCCACACCCTCGCGCCGCCACCTACGGCCATCTGGCCCGCGGCGCTGGATTGCATTTTCGACTTGCTGGCCAGGGTGACGTATTCGTCGTAGGCCATGCCGAAGGTGCAGACGTCGGTGTCGAGGATGATGTCGAGGCGGGCGGCGGCGATGAGGAGGGCGAGGGCGAGGGTGGAGAGGGAGGGGAGGAGGGCGAGTTTGCTGTCTGGGGGGAGGAGGGTGTGGGTTGTGAAGGAGGAGGGGGTGGGGAGGGTGGTTGGGGTTAGGGTTGAGATGGGGAGGAGGGAGGCGTTGAGGAAGGTGGGGATGGATTTGGTGGTTGTGTAGAGGGTGCGGAGGAAGTGCTGGAAGGGGGGCGTGGTGAAGAGGGTGCTGATGTAGTCGTTCCAGGTCTTGGAGAGGTGGTGGAGATCCGTCTTGTTTTGTTGGAGGAGATCATGGGTTGATGGGTGGTAGCTTAGAGCCGAAAGGCAGATGTCTTGGTATGTGCTGAAGCTCTTAGGTAGAGAAAGATGAACGTAACGTTGGCCAAAGCGGGATTTCACTCGCTTCTCTAGGCTGTCGACTACGTTGACTTTAGTTGTCAGACCCAGAACGGCTATTGGTGCGTTCCGCGACTGGGCCACGTCGAAGAGATTGTACAGGAGCGTCTGGCGGGGATGAGATGCAAAGAGATCGAATTCGTCGAGCACAAAAACAACCGATCTCGCGGTAGTAGCATCATCGTCTTCAAGTGCAGGATGAGCCAGCAATGCCAGCAGAGAAGTCAGAGTATCAGCGTAATTGCTCCTACCGCCCAAGTCGTCATCTTCAACATCCATTTCCCGCCCGAGTTGTCGCCAGATCTCACGGAGAGCGAGTTTGTCGTCAGTATGAATAAATCCGCTCAGTCGTACCACGTGGAAGTCGTCTCGGTGATCAGAGGCAAGCGTTGATAGGATTGTCTCGACAAGACTAGTCTTCCCACTACCTCTCGAACCGATGATAAGCATCGAATTGCCTTCTCCTGCCAGGACGGTTTGCTCAACAAGTTGTTTCACCTTCATTTCCTCGTCTTCGATATTCATCAATGGTAGTCGCCGTCTTCCCGTAAGTCCGGACAGTATATGCGTCTTGGGTTTTGTCAGTGCCTCAGGATCTCCACTCAGCATGTCCTGGAGTGCTTGGGCATGGCCATCAAGTGGAGCTTGAGGGTCGAAGATAATCTCAGGCTGGGGAGGAGCCACAAAGGATGCCGGGATGGGAACAGACTCTTTTTCTGCCGAAACAAACTCCGCTTTACGAGTCTTTTTTGGCATACGAACAGGCGTTTGTACTAATTCCCCCAGCCTAGACTCCTCACCTTGAGAACCTTGAGCTAGCTCATCCGAGAAGACATCCTCGCTGACATTCGTCTCGAGTCCCTGGCCTCCATGATGCCCTGCATCGGGCAAAACCAGAACGTCCGTAGACGACTTCTTCCGACGGCCTTTCTTTCGCGGTGTATTGAATTTAGCAACAGGCTTTACCTGACTTCCCTGATCTTCTCTTGTCTCAGTCCTCCTCGACGTCCGTCTTGCTCTGCCAATTGTGTGGTCCTCAGTGCTGTCCTTTTCGACCATCGCTCCATTTATTGTGTCAAGTGACTGTTTTGGCTTGAGCTGGTGGGGATTGATATCTATGCTCAAGTCATCCCGTCTCTTCTTCACACGCCCATTCCCACTGTCCAAATGCGTAGAATTTGGTGCACCGCCCTGGGCTAGCTCATCCGTAGCATCAGCGTATGCCCAGCCCTTGAATCTTTTCCTTCTCTTCCTCGATGGAGTTTGTACTTCTGTAGTATCTTCGACAATTCCACTGCTACCATTTCCAATGTTGACATTCTCCTGACTTCTTTTCCGTAAATTCTCCCTCGAATTTGTGATCCGTCCCTGCCTACTCTCATTATCCAGTGCATCGGTCGTAGAATCCTCGCCACTTCGAGATTCCACCACCGTCCTAGCATTGTCTGTACGTCTTACTGATCTCTTCCCTTCCGAGTCTTCCTGCCGTACCTCGACATGTTCTCTCCTCTCCCGGTCCGACACCTCGCCATTGATCTTGGGACTTGAGGGTTTGCCGTAGACAGCTTGCGTGACTGTTCGCTGCACGCGGGAAAAGACAGAGATGGGTTCGTCAACCATGATCCTGCGTTTTTTGACGACGCGCGACGAAGGATCGAACGCTGCCATTGTAATTCAAGTTTCTGTTCACCATTTGCTATAGCGGACTAGACAGACATTTGAAGTGCTTAGATGGAGTCATAGGTGCTGGCCAAGGAAGATGTTTGCCCACTTTGCTGAGGCTTCTGCACGCGAAGTGGGCAACGCGCCGCCGCGTTGCGAAGTCTGTAACTTCATCTCCAATTTAAGCGTCAACGTTACAGCACTTCTGCAGCAAAGATTATGGTGGTGGGATCATTTCGGCTAAAATGGACGTCATTGAAATCAGCCATCTTCTCAGATAGCTAGGTGCTAGAATACTACGCAGAGAAACTTTGGTGTCTTTCCCCAAAGCCATGACTGCTTGAGAAGACTGCTTCTATATTCTACAACGGGGTTGAGTAGAGTTATTGTCACAGTTCTATACCCGATATATACAGGCCTTGTCATCGTCTCTTTCAAAAACTGGCCGCCAGCGCTTCCCTCTCCCTTCAGCAATCACCTAGGACGAGCGCCTTCAGACACGCTTCGTGGGCTGAACAATGCAGAGCGTTCGACATGAGTAGCACGATCAGCGTGACTCGGGACATAACCTCCGTAGATGCAATGCGAAACTGAAGTATGAAGATAACATGATGCTGCATGGAGCCAAGGACCGAAAGGTTCCAGTATCCGTAAAAGCAATGCAAAACACACGCTCAATGCAAGAAACGTCTTATAAACGAGTCGTAATCAGGGAAGCTCGGCCAGGGGAGACTTCGAATCCCTGTGTGAAAGAAGGCCATGATGCCGTGCGTGCAAAGTACTTTCTACTGAATAGTGGAGACGTGTCTCTCACTGTGGAAATTCAATGTTGGGGTGGTCTCGGAGACGACGGACACCTGTTGTTGATGAATGAAGAATGCGACGTCAGACGGCGTCCTTCGGCCGAAATCAAGCTCCTGCGACTGAGGAGATTGTGGCGGTCAGTGTGGATCATTCCAAATCATCCTCGGCATCCCACATCACATCAGAGCGGCATATCAGGGCGGATGCAGGGTTCATCTATTCATTCAAGAAGCCCGGGTTTCTCGATCTCTATCTCGAACCGTCCTGCTTTTGGATCGCTCAGGCAGGACCGTATGTGATGATCCATATTGGTTTGCCTGCGAAACGGCATGGTCGAAATTGTGCTGGGTCAGGACGGCAGCGTATTTGGGTTCCTTGAGAAACTTCGGCACAGAGTCCTAGATGATCATCAGTATATGTATAGTAACATGGGCTTGGGGACCAATTGCTTACGCTTGACATCAATTTGAACACCGAGGCTTGTGCATCTCGGAACAAACCCACAACTTCCTGTAAGCTCTTCAACAGAGAGTCGTCATCTCCAACAGCTCTGGTCATACGCCCAGCTAGGCTGTTTCGCAAGTTGTGGTCGATGTTGAGCTCACATGGTGAGCCGGGTGCGAGGAAGGCATTGTAGAGACCTACCAAAGGTTAGATAGCTGAAATGTGAGAAGATTCGTCCGCGACGTACCATACGCAGCCGCTAGATTCTCCCTGATCGCGTCCAGCCTCGAAAATGCTTTTTTGCTCTCGGCGATGTCGTAGCTCCTTGTGAATTCTCTGACTTCGAGGTAGAAGGCCAAGTTCTCCTCGCAATGGGTATCTCGCAAAAATTCTCTAAAAAGCAAACGAAGCGCTGGGTCGTTCACAATGATGTTGAGGCGGTTGTTGTTCGAGTCTCGAGGAGCATTCTTTGCATTGTTCCTGGCGTCTGCTCTACTGTCCTCACCACTGGGGCTGTCTTCTCTTCCAAGCCATCCAGCAATACGTTGGCCCTTGTCCGTAAGTCCATAGATGGCATTCTTTGTAGGCTGGAACCTTGATGCTCCAGGGTTCTGGTGGGCATAGACCTTGTCCTCAACCACGGCCCAGATGAGACCGTGAGAAACAAAAAGCTCCGCAATCTCATACACCTCTCGGCGGTCCACAGTGGTACAGCAATCCATCAACCAATCTACAGCGGTCTTGCCGGTAAATGTATTCGGCACCACGCGGTCAAGTATCTTTCTCTCTTTGGCCATCTTCACCCCTATCATGCCGTTGTAATAATCACTTAATGAGTCATTGTCGGATGCCGAGATACTGAGCTTGATGTTAGGGCCATCTTGGCCAGAAAAACGTCGGAAGATGACTTCTATCGTCGCACGGTCATGCGACAATTTGTCATTCGAACCGTCTCTTTCCAGAATGACTAGCTGCATAGTATTTCTGGGACTGTCCAAGAGGTCAAGAACGTGCCGCTGGCTGATGCCATTGCGCTGACAGAATCGTGTGAGCACATGCATGCCTTTGGGTGTAAGCTGCCACACGGCGTTTTTGAGAGGAAAGGATGGGGTGGGCTTTGCGTCTGAAGGCTCGACAAAGCGTGCGTCCATGAAGCGCTGGCAAACTGATCTCGCCATCTCCTTCGCCATTGAGAAGGTCGTCGTTGTGGTAGTTGTGACTATTCTGGAAGGGTCTTTTGGATCTGGCATTCGGTTCGATTGGGAGAATTTGAGAGATCCCAGATTATTGATAGCCTCTTCAGACGTGAAGGTGTGATCAATCTTCTGAAAGCGCACCCGATGTGCTGATAGTGGTAAGCTGACCATCAGCGTAGAAAAGAGATCCTCAAAATCTCTCGTAAAAGGCCGTTCTTCATCCGTCATGCGGAGAAGCCTTGATGATGTCTGATGCATCTTGTTTTGTGCTGCTTGCTGAGGAGATTCTGCGGACGAAGAAGGAAGGGTTCGGGTATGGGGGGATGGACCCCTCGTGAGTAGTCGTCGCTGGTCCGGTGGAAGGGAAGACACACCGGGTCTTTGGGCAGGCGCCTCGACGCTTGGGCTCGCGGTTGACCCAGATGATGGAACCGATGCCGAATCCGTACGCGGTGGTGTAGGGTTGCCGTAGTCCTTCTGCTGCCCAGATGTAGTCTCGGTAGGCGGAGCGACAGTGGTAGTCTGTTTTGTGGTGTTATCGACGGATGACGACGATAGAGATTGCTGTGATGCCTGGGAATGTAGGCCACCGGAAAGATTTGCAAGTGCAGCGGTGGTTTTCTCTCGAGCGATGGCAGCTATTGACAATCTGTTATTGCGGACTTGATGACCGGTGGAGGAGGTAGGATTTTCGGTATTGCGGGACGAGGAGGTGGGAGAGCGACGGCGTCCCGTGGAACCATATGATGCGACCGACTGGGGGGCGTTGTCTATAAAAGCATGTTCAGAAGATGTTTCTATGGTTGAGGAGCGGTCGAAGAGGGTTTGCGCAACGGAAGAGGGTTCAGTCAAGGGCTGAAGAAAATGGGAAACAGACCCGTCATGTAAGCCGATTGACACCGGAGACACAGACCCAGCCAAGGCCACGAGCAAGAGGCGATGGAAGCAGGCTACAGGACATCGACCGCTTAGACCGGTCGGCAGTTGAGCCTAGGGAACAAGTGTGAAGGTCAATTGATATGAAGCAGGGAGGCAAATAGGCAGGATGCGTCAGCTGTCGGTGGGTGAGGAGATGAGCTTTGGGGTGGTTTGGGGTGGTTTGGGGTGGTTTGGGGTGAACTAGTGTGGGCAAATTCGGGAGTGAACTATGGTTCTGGCCAGGCCAGCAAGTGCGCGCGACAAAGGGACGACTCTTTCGAAGGCAGGCAGGCAGGCAGGCCGGCAGGGGCTTAGCACTGGTCAAGGCTAGAGGAACAGGAAGAAGGTTTGGGAAAGGTCGAAGAGGTTAGCAAAGGAGGGAGAGAGCGAGGCTAAACCAGTCAAAAGCAGCAATTGCCAAAGTCAGTAGTAATCCAGTACAACATAAGGTACGGAGCACTATGTACTAGTAGTACTAAGATAGGTAGTCTCCCATGCCATGCCAGACCATTGCCAGACTAAAGGGCTAACAACTACCTTACCTTAGTAATAACTAATAACATTTGGAGCATGCCTCAGACAACTACTGTGTGTCAGATTTGATCGGCAAGACACGAGGGCGCAGGGTATGGGATGCCGCTAAGCGTGGCATGGCATGATGGCAGGGCCACCATATCCCTGCCAGCATCTCTAGTCTCCACCAGTAGTCGTGTAGTCCTTCAGTAGTTCCGTAGTCAATGGTAAGGCAGGGCCGTCACTTCCGTCATGTCAGCCCGTCCCCCCTTGCTGTGCTCTGCGACATGAGCACTGAACATGCGTCGAGATCGTCGAGTCCAAAGTGGATACAAATAGTGAGAAGACCAAGCACATGGACCGGCAGCAAGGCACTACCACTCATACATGCAACACCTGCATGGAGGTTGAGATGATGGTGGGGTATTTATTACGTATGGATCGTTTTCTTAGATGAAGAAAAGCTAGTTGACTAGTGTGGAATCCTAGCTTTGGCTTGGGAGATCCACGGGCCATTAGAGTTTGGATGGATGGAAATAGGAGAATCCAAGAAACAATGGAAAGTATCAAAGTTAAGGTATGCATGGCTGACTCGGCTTCCATTTCTCTCTTCAATTGCATCTCTTGTCCTAGGTACGTACACAACCCATATGCTCATTTCCATGTGCGTTTGCCATCCCCACGTGCACGGATGATGGATACCGAAATACATCAATCATCTGGAATTGTTCCGATTGAACCTCGCCTGTGAGCACGTTTCAGCTCGTCTTACAATGCAATGCGATGCACTGCACGCCTCCACATGTCTCTCGCGTACACTTGACGCAATGCCACCGGCCTCGAGGCAGGGCGCCAAATTGTCCATGCTCACTTTGCTCGCGCCTCTGCTCAAGTCCAATTCTTCATATGTCATGTACCACGGTACTTCGGCCGTAACAGCAAAGACCGAATCTCGGCTCGGTCTCTATGCATCGTCTTTGCGCGACACGAGTGGGTATGAGGTGAGTGCGACGAGGTCCATCGACAAGGCTCGGGGTTACCTGGCCATCGCCGTTGTTACTGCATAGTCCAAGCTTCTTCGCTGATCGGCTCCAGGATCATATATGCCAACGGTATGTCGCCTTCTCTGCATTGGGATATGCCACATGACAATTAGTAGTATAGATCCCGTAGGACGATAGTGGTTGGCGACCGAGCGCTTCATCTCGAATGCCGGAGCCCGTTGTGAGGCTACCAGTGACTATTGAAAAGAGTACGCAGTAACTTCTCCATCAAGTAGGGAGACCGTTACGCCAGACTCTCAAGCGATGACCCTGTGAAACTTAGCGCACAACAGATATTAAGGTAAGGTAGGTACTTTCGACTTGTTGGCTCCGGGGTTTCAAGACTTCTTGCAACGCTAGCTACCGGATGATCCTCGTGACCACACTCCACGCTCTGATCCTTAATCGCTCCTGAAGTTTTGGCACATCGAAGTCACCCGAATTATTGCATTGGATGGAGCGTCTATGGTACCATGGTACAGGCTTACAAATATGGAGCACCTTAGAAGCGACCCGTCCACGTATATCAATGTGGCTTATTTTTGTCATGTAGCAGCAACCAGAGGACTAAAGGTGCATGCGTGCGTGCAGACTTAACGTGGTTGATAGTGCTTGAGCCAATGGTCGTCGCCAATATGTCCGAGGTCTCAAGAACCTACTTCTGCGTCCATTCCCGGCACCAAGCTCTTAAACCCGGTAGAGTACGAAAACGAGGTTTAACGTCCAAGCAAAATTGGACCGGAAAGGATTCCGCCCGATCGGCATGACATGTGTATAATGATCTGTCACCACTATTGAATCAATGTCCTCCTCTTCTCCGGTATCGCAGTCTTTCTTCCTTGCGCATTGTTGTGGGGCGAAACTCCATGGACTTCGTTGTCCGCCGGACCCAGTACCTTGGTACGCTTGAATCGAGTGGCTTGCAAGAGTGCGGAAGTCCACGTGGTCGACACTACGCTAGCAACTAGCTGGCGTCCCTAGTTTCCACGCTACATTGCATGTATGATGTGCCAACCCGCAAATTGGCACTTACTCCGGTAAATATTATCGCGCATTACCGGCCTCGGACATGGGCAATGCGGACGCAAGCACACTTCGAGTCCAGGACCTCATTTCTCGAAACAAATTTAGTATAATGTTTTGGCTTACCCTGGAGAATGGTAAATAGTTATATCTGTTGGTGTGGTCTTCCTTAGTAGTGCTATTCTACGTGTGTCAGGTTAAGTAGATCAGTTGATACCTGTTCAGCCTCATGGCCGTTCGTGATGGATGGCTAAAGGCAGGGTATATCCTAGTTGATTCTGAACAATCACAGTATCCAATGAGACATTATTGTTTCCAAAGGCATGGTTGCCTGATCAGTGAACAGCTTTCTTTCAGAGCCATGACTTTAAGCTGAGCCGGAGAATCGGCCACTTTGCTCCGAGATCTCACTTACGTGCGTGTGAATCTGTATGAGTCAGAGCATGTCTGCCTAAGCTGCGCCCTCGTGCGATAGCCTCCAGAGACGAAGAAAGATTAAGAAGCAACGTAGATACGAAGGTGGATTACATTCGCCGAGGAGGAGGTGGTAGTCATATCCTGCTCGAACGGCGATGTGGTGATAATACATGCGCATTCATCCCGGCCATCCAAGGGAGTCAGTCCCCATTGAATCTGATGATCATTTCGATCTGTGCTTCGCAAGGAGTGATTTCCTCTGGGCGCTGGTAATCTGGTAGGCCTTTCCTTGCCTCGCTTCTGCTCGACAATTAGAGGCATCCGACTCAGCAATCCCTTAACAACGACCATCATTGCCCAGAAACGTCAATGATGCCGCAATCAGAGAACTCGGTTTTGGAGAAGCTTTCGTGCAAAGGTATTACGTACCTTGATATGATATTTACAAAACCTTGCCCCAGGCGAGCTCAGAAAGGCCTTCCGTATTGCTGGCAACACGGCGAACAAGCTCGAGAGGCCGTCGCTGCTCTTGAAGCTGATGGGTCAGATGGCTCCGACTTCAAGTTACGATACCTCAGCTACCGGCGCAGAGCCTTCGACCAGCTAATTTTCAAAACCATAGTTTCGCGGAAAGCACGCCATGTTCTGCGGCCCCTGGATGGCGACCTTCATGGTCTGTCTCTTGGATATCTTGAACGACTCCCCATGGAGTTGCTCTTTGGCATATTCTCATATCTCACTATCCCTGAACTACAGTCATTCAAGGCTACCAATTCGCGTGGCCACCTCATGGCATGGTCTGATACCCGACACAGTAGCATCGTCACCCACGCTCCAGGTCTGATCGCCGCACTCTACGCCACTGGCCTTCAATCCGCCTTCACTCTCGGCCGGAGTCACACAGCTTTCGCCCGATCCACTTGCACAATCTGCAACAGCTTCGGGGGTTACGTCTTCCTTCCGGGGCTCCAGCGATGTTGTCAGCGATGCGCATCGTGCGAAACTGAACTGCAGCCAGTTCCGTACGAAACTGCCTTGCATGAGTACCAGATCTCGGAGAAGGCAGCCAGGGCCATACCTACGATGTTTATTTCCTCGAAACACCACGGCGGTCGATTGCCAGTAGGATCGCGTGGTCCAGACGGCCGTTTAGTCAGTAGAGCAGAGGCTCGACGGTTTGGAACTCGGGATTCCAGCACCACCCCACCACCGAAAAGCAATATTTGGTACAACTTTGCAATAGTATGTCTTTGAAGACTCCTTTCTGATTAGCGTTGCCGTGCTGACTCCAACCACGCACAGATGCCATTGATAGTACTAGAGCTCAACTGCAATTCGCTCAACGACATTGTGGACAGAGGATTTCACTGTTCCGGCTGTGCGAGAGCGATCTGTAGTCGTCGACCTTATAAGACAAGCATCACATGCGATGGCTGCCAGACTTCGTTCCCAGGCGGTGTTGATACGCCGTTTGCCAATGACTCCGATAGACCTCACGCCCAGCGGACGTGCAAGATCGCCATCGATCGTGTGAGGCTGTATTCGAGGACGGGGATCCTCGCTCACGTTTCTACGTGCGGCAATGTTCGAGAATACCTAGCTAATCTTGAGATGGAGAAAAGTCGGCCTCTTTATGTGAGAAAAGAGCCCAAGAAGCGCAGGTATGCGATGTTAAGTCGGTGACGAAGGACCGCGAATAGAAGCTGACATGGTACATGATACATGCCAACGATCGTAATGAAATGTCAGGCTTCTAGCCTATCAAGTCGCTGTCGCCATAATTCTGTGAGGCGTGCTGAGTATCCTGCCATGCAATTCCTCGTTCCGACACAGTTTCGTCATCATATCATAATAACACTCTTTCCTCATTCATCCTAATACTTTTCACCGACAAGTAAAACTATCATCGAATATCGTTCCGTCGATATCCTTATCTTTACTCTTCCTTATTATCTCGAATCTTCCCCTTTTTTCCCCTCCTATTCCTCTTCTCGCTTCGATTTCCGGTAAATTTTAAATTTTCTTTTCTAAATTTTTGGGGGGTTCGCTCCTTATACCCCTGTTCTCGTAAATCTGCTCGTTTTGCGGAACTGAAAGTCGCGCGCACCACGAGCATGTGTGAAAAACTTCTTCTTATTCCCACGCAGGGGTGGAATGACTCCAAGTTCGTCCAATGTTACCCTTGATACATATTTATTATATCCTACCATTTACATGTATTTATTCGAGGTCATTCTATCGTAGGACGCTATAAGAGTAAGAAATCCATCTCTTTATCGGAGTCAACTTTCTAGCTGAGGTATTCTAACTTCTGACGAGGGGCAGTCAGTCGCAAAAATTTCCTAAGGCTTGGGTTTCACATAGGAACAAGACGTTGGAAAGTTATAAGACTTAAAGAATATCTTATTCATCATGTCGTTAAGGAATATGGTAAACTCAATCCTAGATGTAAGAAATCAGCATGCTGATAAAATCCCAGCTTCTTGAGGACCGTAACAAGCGCGAGACCGCAAACGAACTCCTCCTGAATGTTCGGAAATACCCTAAGTATATTGGTCAATACTGTACGACCCCTCAGACCCATCAGGCCCCTCAAATGGCGGGAGAAGAGCTTTCTGCGATCCTCACAGTCGATCCACCGCCAGCGCCACCTGAGATTATCAGTGTCCCGATGGACTACTCGATGTCCCGGTAAATCATATCATGTAAAATCATGCACCGAGAAGTGGACGTGGGGGCCTCCGAATATAGAAAGCACAAGTACTTGATGTAGTACTCACAGGACGGGGAAATACAGATTCGAAAAGATGGCAGAGGACCCGCTTGGGCGACGACCCATTGGATCATAGTCCAAATATTTCAATCTTCATCGCCTCGCGAAGAACAGTGTGGGTGTAGACCTCGAATACCAGAGCAAAGAGATTTCTAACTTCGTATAATTAGGGCTGCCAGCTTATTATGTCCAAGCGCAATATGCAAAGCACAAGGTCACCTGTGAGTGGTCGGATTGCGATCGAGTGGACGCAACAAGGGGCGGTGCGTACTGACAATCACTTCCCTGACTCACTACCTGCAAACTAACAGGGCCTATTACCCACGTTATCTACCAGAGTACAGAAAAGTATAACAAAGTATAGAGCCTTATTATCAAGTATCGGACTGACCAAACGATAGATCCACCACATGGATCCATTAAAATGGAATCCGCACCCGGTGGTTTGAATTCAAGGACGAGTCAGGTTCGCATGTCTTGTGCCGAAGCTACCTCGAATTATGCACACGACTGAGATCTAACACATGGAACATACAGTCTGGCAAAGGTATGACCGATAGTTTCAGTTGGTCTCTAAAGGCGAGCTCCGCGTGAATATATCCTCAATCACCGAGGAGGGACAACTGACTGCTTCTGACTCGAGCTCAAAGGTGTCTTCCATATCCGAACCCAGTATTTGCATCGCATCGTTCTTTAGAATCTACGCGTCAGTGGTCTCGGAGGAGGACCGACTCAATCGGCACCCTCGAGCACAGTGAGTCGATCAGAATCCTATGCTGCGCTCTACTGTACCTTGGTCTTCAAGCCATTCGACGTCGATATGGCCACGGAGGAGGTCGTGAAGATCTTGAAGAACCAATCCTGTCGACGACATTCACAGCTTCGGAAGCCAAGTCTCTCGATAGGTCGAGGACTCCAATCAGGTCTTACACATGGACGTGCGAGGGGTATATAATTGGTGTCCTCGACCTATCGACGGGCTCCCTTCTCGTTCATGAGTCGCTGGCGAGACAGCTGAATACGAGAATCTGGGTAATCGGCGCCCCACCCCTAGTCGCTGTCGCTCGTAACAGCGACTAGGGGTGGGGCGCCGATTAATCAATTCCACCAATGCGTGCCAAGGCAGCAGGCGAGAATTCTGGGGGCTGAGCAACGCCCTGACACCCAATCTAGACTTCGTTTACGAGCTCCAATATAAGATGGACTTGGCACAATGTATGAGTGCAAGTCAAATTGGAGGTAGTCGCTGCACTTCCCCCTCTCATCTTTGTTTCTTCATTACCTTACTTTGCCCGCCCAGAGCCTGTCAGCCATTCGTGCCTTAATCAAATAACCTTCTTTTCCGTCCCAAAGTTCCGTTCGTTATAAAGTCATCTGCTTATCTTTCAATCGTCTCCTCTTCCCTCATCCAAGATCAGCCAACCAGCCACGATGTCCTCACTCATTCCGCTCTTTCTCACCCTCCTCCCTCTAACCAGCGCCGCCTCCCAAGGTTCCCTAAGCCTCTGGAGCGACAGCAGCTGCCAACCAGGCGCGACCTCCAACTTCGGCGAACGGGACCCCGTCGCACTCAACTACACCCTCAGCGCCGACGTTTGCGGTAACCCCGGCGCCAACGTCCACAGCTACATCGTCAATTCGCGCCCAACCTGCGCCAACGGCACGGTCGCCGCTTTCGCCTTCTACAGCACCGCTAACTGCGTCTTGCCTTCTAATGCGGAGTGGTCTTCCGGCATGCATACGTTCAGACTTTCGACGGAATATGATGAAAAGTGCTTGGCGCTTGTGGAATTTAGCTCCGTGGCATTCATCTGCGATGGTTTTGGCGGTAGTGGATCGGGTAGTGCGTCCGTGAGAGCTTCGTCGTCCGTTACACCCGTTTCAAGCAGTCTAAAGTCCCCTTCTGCTACGCCAGTTGCTCCGAGCACGAAGATCACCGCGCCGATCTACACCACTGCGTCTGGCCCCACTGGAATCATTCCTAGTGGTGCTAAGCCTAGCGGTACCGGCGCTTCTGTTAGACCTTCATCGAAGACATTTGGATCCTCGCCAGCTACCTTCACTGGTGCTGCGGTGACGCGGGGGATTCCTGTTGTGGGAGTCATTGCTTTGGTTGGAGCTGCACTCGTGCTTTGAGTACAATCGTAATTTTGTGCCCTATGCAGGAGATCATTGGCCTTTTGTATCATCAAGGCGTTATTTCTGAAGACGTGCAACAGACGTTGGATATGAACAGAGTTAGTCATACCCATGATAAAACCGTTGAGCCCAGGGAGAAATAATCGCAATCAAATATCGTCCTGACTCACCGTTCTTGGACAACTGAATTATATATATGTTAGATATGTCCCGAACGCATGGTAGGTAGTACAGCCGACTCCCCGTCTCAAAAAAATTGAAACAAGCCTATACTCCAATCTTCGCCCGAAAAACACCAGATGTTCCGCCAATCTGCAAAACCACCCAAATCCAATCTCGTCTCCTAGCTCCTTCTCTGTCTCTCAAGCCTGCCCAGTCATTGCAAAGAGCCAGCAGCCGTTCGCCCAAACCCCGCCTAAGAGAGGGTGCTGCGGGTCCGAAGGAGGGTCTTGTGCGCCTAATATCCAACCATCAGAATTTCCCTCATTCCAAAAAGCTGTACGGGGACACGGGTAGTAAGGGGAAAACGGCAGGAGACTTACAAACTTGAGAAAGGGTGGTGTAGAAATTGTCCAGGCAATCTCGGGTTGTCATCTTTGTGAAATCCAAAACGGAAGCCGATTTGTCGGGCGGGCAGCCCGCCAGGTCGAAAAGGACGCTCAGTGCCAAGTGTCCATTCTTTTCGGCGGCGCCGGCGACGATGTAGGGTTTTGGCGGGGATGACTTGCCGTCGAGGAGGACTTTGTTGCTCGCAAGGGTGGCACAGTACTCCCTCGCCGCTTTCTTCGCCGCATCGGAATTGAATTTCAGCAACGGGCTCGGGCCAATGTCGTCCTTATTGCACACGGGTGGATTGAGGCCACCAGTGTACGGGGGAGCTTTCGGCTCGGATCCCTGCACGCAAGAGCCTTGGATCTGGTTGCCGACGCATGGCTGGGGACCTTTCTTCGGGTTGTCTTTTTCTTTTACTTCGTTCCAGATCGTCTTGATGCCCTCATGACGCTGCCAATTGGCTTTGTTGCGGAGGTAGTCGCGTGCACTAGCTGCGACTTTCCCATCGCTTGTATCGAACGGGACTGACTGGTAGGCAACATAGTTGGCTAGAACGCCGGCTACTAGAGGTGCAGCTGATGAATAGGTTAGCTGTGAATTCTTTGAAGTTGTCTTTGTTGCTTTCCCTAGGGCCATGGTAGTCCTCGGAAACGTGCGCTTGTGATAATGTTTGCTCGGCCATACGCTGTCATAATGCGAGCTGGGGCGGTGATGGTCTCAAACTTCGAAGTAGAGAAAAGGAACAAGACTTACAGTATGACGTTCCGTCAGAAATCAGTGGTGTATCCGAAGATTTGTTCAGCGCAGTAATCTTCACCCCAGGTGCCCAGATCGAAACATGGTCTCCGCCCTGCGCAAAGTCCGCAGGCGTCCCAGTGAAGTCGGTGGCACTCACTGCAATCAATGGATGATCAGCGGTCTCAAATACTGGGGGATATGTGTCAACAGTTTTTCGCAGATCTCCAGTGCCGGGATCTGTGAACTTCGCATAATTCCCAGCGGAGACCACGACTATGACATCGTTCTTCAACAATTTTCCTACTTGGATGCGTATTCTGTTATCGTGCAGATTTGGATACTTCGGATCTGTAACACCTCTACCATTCCAGGACGCAGTAACGACACTATGTTTTTGGCGCTTCTTGGCCACGATGTCTTGCAAAACGAAATCGAAAATGTTCGCCGTCTCGTCGAACGCCATGTTTCTCATCTTGACAACGACCAGAGTTGCCTTCTTGGCAGTACCGTACTGTTGGCCTGTAGCTTTTGAAGCAGTGGCGGTGCTATGATACTCCGCGGTGGGTTGGTCCGGCATGTCTTAACTACCGTCCGTGCGAGGGTCTTGACCTGCCTCTGAGGATTTGGAAGTTTGCAGAAATTCCACTTGGCTTGGAGGGAATTCATCGGTTTTTGCTGCATTGATGCCCATTTCGACGTGATAAATATATTGACCAGCACCTCCGTTCTTTTCGTACACATAATTCTCAAGGTCGTCAAGGTTCGGCACCGTCGAAGGCTGACTGACCATCACCAGCTCGGATTGGGAAGGCTTCAGCTGCGTAGTATATTGGATGTCTCACTTCGCCATTCTTGCGGCCGGGTCCGACAGACGAGCTGCCGCAGACGGACGGGGGACTGCGTTATTCGGTGCCGCATCGTCGACGTTCAGGTCGACTTGGAGAACTCCGACATTGGCCTTGATTTGGCTGATTTGTGAATCGGTGGCGTTGATCGTCCAAAGTACGAGGGCTTTGTCGATGTCTCTGTATGAGTACACCTTCGTAGCCTTAGTGACCGCCTTGATGGATTCCTCAGTCGTTGTCAATTGCCCATTGCTGGTGCCGTCGGCAGGCCAGACAATGTACTCTTTCGAAGCTGGGTCGGCGGCGGGGCTGAAGAGTCTGTTAGCCCTTGGAATGGCACAAGAGCCGGTGGCAACGGACATAATAAGAAGGGTAAAGCTGCTAAAGAAGCGCATGATGGGGAATAAATAATACACAAACGTCTAATGAAGTTCAGGATCTCGTGCGTCCTCGTCCACTGGATATATATATATGGGCGGCAGTACGCGTACACCCCGTCCTGGTCCGCGTGCACCCTGTCCTGGTACGCGTACACCTCCCTCCATTTGGCTTATTCTAGGGGCTGCTGGCGGGTCACATTATTTGTTATCGCCCCAATAGTAACTCAGAATAGTCTAACTGCCCCGGGCATCCCGCCCGGGCTAAGTCCTTGCCAGACTAGCCAAGATCAAGCACCCGTTTTGGGAGAACGTCATCCGAGACTTTACAGCTGTGATGATCTCGTTTACACCTTTGAAGCCAGTCGGTGGCGAGGCGAGCGTTGGAAGGTGACCAGGTTGAGGCGTATTCGTGTGCCCTACGTATCGTCCACACACCTTCAAGCTCTCTGGCATAGTGTCCAAAATTGCCTGAGCCGTTATTAATCGGTGACTGGTCTGGTAAGATGCGTTTACCTACTATCTTCAGCGCTCATGATAGTAAGCCTGCAATGAAAAGTTCCACAGTAGACATGAAACCATTCTCCCATAGGTGCTTCATACCAGGGCCTGCTGGAGCTGGCTAGAATACAAAGCACCACAGGTTGATGCCCGTGCGGCTCTGGTAAGGTTAGGTGCTCATCATTGGCTTTCACAGACTCATCGTAGAAAAGACCATAAGCAATCATCGCACATAGATGACATCCTTGACGAGCTGAGTCAACTAAGACCCTCGAATCCTTATGATGTAAGCAATATACAGAACATTCAAGATAGTCTCCACGCCGTCCGCTCATTTCTTCGCTTATGTGACGAGCGTCGAAATCCTGCCATTCATGGTTAATATAACTTCTGAACCTCTGAAACTTATTACAAACCTCGAGGGACCTGAAATTGAGATGGTAGCAGACTGAACAGAGCATAATGGATTATATACTATCCCGAAGATGTGAACGTGTCTGAGAGCCTTATTGGAAAGAGTCAGTTAATTTCATCAATTTACTAACATATTTTTACCGAAAGTTATATAATTCGGTTGCAAAGCAAAATCGATTCGGAAATAAAGCGAAGCCCGAAACTACTCCGTAGAGGGGCCGGCAAAATTGGAGGGTCCTTTAGCTTATTCGTCATTTAAAGCAGTGGGCAGTGTTGTTATCTTACACGAACATGTTTTACGTATTTAAAAGTATGTACTTTCTCTCCAAACAAGGGAAGCAGCCTCGTCATGTACCTTACGCAACAATTGCAAAGACACAATAGTTTACAAAAAGGAAATCGAACAGAATGAATAAGTGTGGAAGGTATCATAATTTTCGAACGCCTATTGTACAGTCCTAATCTAATCCATTTGCCTAATACAAAATACCAAAAGTTATCGAGTTGGCTTCAGCGTGCAACGATCAATCATTTGGTCCAAATCACACCCCAAATTCTTGGTAGGGTCTGTAACCACTCCGTTTTTATCTTTGGGATGCTTTATTGGACAGGTATCCGGAGTGAGGCACTTCGGATCACAGATGTTGAGGTCCCCTCTCCCGTCTGTGGCTTTGAATGCATACTCCGGGTGCGGAGGCGCTGCCCAAGTTCCTGGAACATTGGTGGGGGCAAAGGCGTATCTCAGGCACCCGTAATCTTGGAACCCGCCGAGACCATGATTATTTCCGCAATTGTTATATATAGTCCAGAATATGTCGGAATAGCCGAGCCCTTGGCCAGATTTGCCGCTGATAGGATTGTCCACTACCATTTTGTCGTAGGCTGTACAACCTTGGATCCAATGAATATTAACAAGGTAGGTAACACCTTTACTGCCACCTCCGGCCCTGTAAACTTGAGTGATGTCCCGCATATCTTTGCCCACCTTCTTCTGCTTGTCCGAGCCGAGTTGACCGGCGAAAGCGCTACTAGTGTCATTGACCATACTTGGCTGGATATCTTGGAAGCATTTGTGGTAGATAGCGTCGTCGAATTTCTTACACGTGATCTCACTGGCCTTGACTGAGGGTACCTTATTATCTGTTCCGGGAGGTGGGTTGACCGTGACCTTGTAGATACCGCAGCTGGTGTCTAGCTCAGTATGTTGAGCAATTAGATTCTGCTCGCCCCCAAGATTTGCGCACGGAGACTGGCCGATTGTATAATAGGATTCCTTGCATCCGCTTGGGCAGCTACCATCACCACCAGTCCATTCAAGGCTGTAGGTATTTCCATCATTAGCAGAGGGGTCGACAGGTGGTGTTCGCTTAAGTTTGTTTTTAGTAGGTTTGACATCGCCGAGATCATCGACGATCTGGGTCAAAGCCGATTTCGGGTCCTTGGCCACTGCTTCACAGAATTTTGCATATACCGGGGTAGCCCTGAAGAGTTTGTTGAGGACAAACGAGGCCCTATCCATATCACATTTTGGTGAGGTAGTCGGAGCATCAGACCCAGGAACAAAGTTCCCAACTGCGGCCAGCACTTTCCGCAGCGTGTCCGGCCAGTCTTTGGGGGTGAATTGATCGTTGATCAGAACCCCACCACCGATGCATTGACAACCCTTTTGGTCGCCGGAGGTGCACTTTCCTCCTTGCCCGTCACATGTATTACAGTATGCCTATTGAAGATTTTGCAGTCAGCGAAGTCCTATCGGTCATGGAAGTGACACTGGGAAGGAGCATACCCTTTTATCCACCTCCGCGGGGCACTTGCTTTGATCGCCTCCATTACACTCGCAAGGTTTCAAGAAATTGGTAGTACACTTTCCATCCTTGCCTTGACAAACAAAGTTGTCGCACTTGGGAAACCACTTGTTGTTTTTGTCTGGACACTTGAGATAGATGCCCTTCTCAATCAGAAGTCCCTGAGCCTCGATGTATAGACTTCTCGCCACCATTTTGATCGCGTGATTTTGAGCAATTGCCAGGAAGAATACCGCTCTCGTGGCTGCAGGGACCTGTTCATTGCGAATGCCCAGAGCGTTGGGCATCCTGCCGCCAGCATACACTAGAGCTTGTCTCCAAGCCCCGTCAATTACTTCACTTGCCCAGTTCGGCGGATCAGCCATCGGCGCAAGTTGCATCATCTGCTCACGATACCCACCAAGAGGTCCATTACCCTCCATCCCGTCTAAGATATTCTGGACGTCGTTCACTATACAATCGACATCAAATGCAACATTGGGGACACGCTTCTCAACTTGTATTCCACGTTTCTTTGGTCCAGCTGGGCAAATACCTTCTTTCTTGTAGTAATCATTGAGGGCATTGGCATCGTTATCGGAGGAGGCGGTAAGCTTGATATTGCCTTTGTGATGGCCATTGGCATCGGCGTTCAGAATGGTAAAGAGCCCTTCTGAGCCGTGGCTCGCCGTGGCTGATGCTGGTATATTTGCTGTGACGGCGCTTGGATCGTTATCTGCCGTTTTATAGGCAACTCTAGTAGCCGCAGATGCACCCTGAATGACTGAAAGAGCAGATGATGGGAAATGAAGCTTGAGACCTTGTCCATCGTCCAGGTGCCCTCCATTAGCCTTCCATTTTATCGTCAGAAAGGCAATAGCCCCGACAAAAACATTCCTCACGGAACCAATTGCCTTGCCGAGCCTAAACCACTGCTTGAGACTCCGCCCGACTAAGTTGTTATCATCGTTTCCAAATATTTTGTCTAGGCTGGCTTGACATTTGGGGTCATCGAGTTTGGCACAGTCCCCGCCCACCGAGTTCAGCATGTCTTTGGTAATATCAGGCCCGAAAACAAAATAAGCTCCATCGCCTGGGATGTCTTGCGCGTTGGTAGGGTATATGTCAATATTGTGTCCAGTCGCTGTTGGCGCATTCTGTTTAACACAAGTCAATTGTAATTCGCTTGCAGGAGCCCGAGCTTGTTTACCGTAGTTTTGTAAAAGACTGAGGTGCCGCCAAGGTTCAAACCCATGGCTGCTTGATCTCGCTTCTCGGGCGCATGTGTAATTTGAGGTATGGCACCACTCAGCACCGGGCCAAGTGTACCAAATAGACAGAACAGCAGCGAGGTGTGATACATCTCTTATCAAGTGAGGAGAACAGCTGGGTATGGAGTTGTTCAGGGTGGCGGAGATTGTTCTTGCGCTCAGATGAAGTCTCCGATTGCTAGAAGCGTCCTGAGTTATTTTCATGCTCTGAGGTCTGGTTTATATACATCAAGGGACATGACAGATTTCTGTCCCATCATGATGATCTATCAGATGTCTGTCCTCACATGATGATCTAGGAATGTACATAGCCGTCTCGCAACAGTAGGCTGAGATGGCCAAGTTGATCCTTTCGTAGAAAACTTCTAATTGATATGTAGGCTGAGATGGCCAAGTTGATCCTTTCTTAGAAAACTTCCAACTGATGTGTTGACGACGTGAAACGTGGAAAGGATCCTCCTCACGGCTTTCGCCATCTTACGATCGTTCTTCTCTTCAAAGGACTCGCCCTGACATGTTGTCCCTCCAGTGTGGATGCGGCATTATTCGCAGAATGGCTGATGTATGTTTCTTGGAAGACTGCGGATGATCCTTTGGACTTTCAAATCTTTCCTGAACACCGTTGTTGGTTGACAGAGCCCTGAAGAGGCAAGGAATACGATGATGTAAGGGGGAGTCAGGAATCCAGCAGACGTATAGAGTTCACGGGATCTGTTTCACCCGGTGCCTGCAGATATTCCACGGAGCTTGTTCCTGGAAACGTGCGTGAGGTGGCTGAACAAGCCGGTATCTGTTGGTTCCAACATGTTACTCAAAAGCGCCGCACTTTCTTCACGGAAGCCTCGTGGCTGATGGTAAGAAAATAGTCTCTTAAGACGGACCTGATGTAGTTGGGTCTTCCTGCTAAACAATAAAGGAATATAAGTTGGAGAGGAGAAGAGGACACGCAGCGCTGGGCTTAGTAAAGGTGAAGATTCGTGCCACTACTTCACCAAGGTCAACGGCTCTTGCCGAGTCACGTGATAGCCGCAGATATCCGTAGACGCTTATTCTAGCCTCGGGTACTTAGAAGTGACGTCCTGCAGCAATGACCGATAGCGACAGACCGGACATGGCTGCACACCCACTGGCAAAGGTAACAATATGTAGCAAATAGCTCGACTAGGAGAATGAAGAATGTATGCATTGCAGTCGGATTGCGCAGGTACAACATAACGGCACGGCACGGGCATTGCAAATAATCATTCTGTCGGATTTGCAGCCATCCTTCCCATCGGGCAGTGCTGGGGCAAGTGGAAAATAAAAGTCAATATGTTGAATATGATTTGAAATAGCTTCAGTGCAACCAAGAGCGATACTCCAGTGAACCAGGGTCGCGTGATCGTCTCTGCTGCCGGCTATGTCGAGTGGAAGGAAGGACTCCTTCAGACTCAGCCATGATGCTTCCTGCAGAAGCGGGGTGGCCAAACCACTCCTTCTGAAGCCCATGCCTTACATAGAGGACTGTGCTATGTTGTTATCATCTTTGGTTGACAACTTGTGTCAGTATAAAACCCTCGAGTCAAAACTATAAAGAAGAGCTCAGTGGTTCGTAATTCGTTCGGGGACATCTTCTTGACTTTTCATGCAAACGTACCTTGCTTGTTATTTGTTGTCTATTGTAAACCAGAACGCCTGTCTCTTGGAGCGCCTTAGCAAGAAGAATGGCTTGGAAAAGAGCGGCTCTGCTCATTCTTGTCTTTTGTGGAATTGGCTCATCTTTCATAATCGCAAAGGATTGCAAGGAAAGTAAGTACCCCTCTGTGAACGGCATTTGCCAACTCGGCAGTTCCATTTGGCCACTGTAACTGATGCCTCTCTCAGGACAGAACACCCTGAAAGATAAGACTTCGTTCGCCTTCCAGCGGGTTTTAGATGCTGGCCAGGAACTTAAAAAGGTTATCGACAGAGCGCCAGATGCCAGAAAAGAAGTAGGGGACGTAGCTTCATATCTCTTTCAATCAGGGGATTTAGACAAGGTTTTCAATAATTTTGACACTCTGACGAAAAGAGCCGCAATAGCAAAGACTAGCGACAAGCATAATGACAACACTCAAGATGATATATCGGGCCAGCCGTCATACGTGCTCGACGTTGATGAAATTGTTGGTTTCCTCCCATTTGAAAGAAGGCTTTCGTTGCATGAATCTTGCAACTAATTGCTTTTAAATACAGGTGATTTATTGTTCAAAGGACCGTCTAATTTGGAAGAACGACAAATGGCTTGATCCGGTTTGGAACTATGAGATGTCGAATGACGAATATAAAAATTGCTTCCTGCCTGGCCCTACCTCCAAAACACAGGCTTGGACTATCTCTTGGCGTACACCCCACGACTACAGACCATCAGTAATCCAGATGTGTCCCTGGTGAGAACACTCTTTATCCCAATTTTTTCTTTCAACCCAACATACAGTGACCATCGAGCTAATTAAAAGTCAGGTGGATCGACCAAGCCATAGACCAACCACAACCAATGAAATGCTCCGCGTTCGATAAAATGGCAGCCAAACTTTCCCAAAACAAAGATTTGAAAGCAAAGGTGGAGGCTTCTAACAAGAAGGAGGCAGATGGATACACGGATTTTGTTGGAGTCATTGTGCACGAGCTGACGCATACAAAACCGGGTGGCGAGACATCTGTACGTGCACCCTCTCCAACGCTGACTTTCACTTTCATTATTTCAGAACGTTCTGATCAATTCTACCGTAATATGATACTGATCAATTTAATCTAGGATGATGGACAAAAACCTGGGCAGGGTGTCACTTCGGTTAGCTATGGGTGGGGCAATTGTGTCAGATTGAAAAGCGCGACCAACGCTGACAAGTTTGTACCCCGTAAACCTATCCTCAGCGCAAATATACAGCTAATCCGTGTTGTTACCGCAGCTACATGCAATTCGCCAACATGGTATATATCATCAAATATTGCGGCCAAACAACCGATATAAGTATGTCACCCTCACCTTGTCCTTAGCAGCTTCGTTTGACGCCTCTAACTCCAACATTGACTAACCATGCAACTACTACGCAGATGGCAATATTCAGAAAATCAAAGGCTGGAAAAAGCCTGACAAGACACCCCCTGGTACACCAAGCCCAGGAAGCGGAGCCGATTCCCCAGAGATGGTAGGCGCTGGCACCCCACCTAAGAAACGCGATGTGGGAAATCAAGTGGGATTGGTGGCTGAGAGAGTGCCGCGTTCGTTGGGCATGGGTGGAGATTGGATAGGATATAGCGGGCTGGAAACATAGATGGGATGACAGATTTGTCTTTGGAGCAAGGCGTTCTGTTGCAGTATAGTGAGCATGAGAAATGCAGAGTCAGATGGTGCTTATCCGATTGCGAGGCAGCTCATTCCCTATGCCGGTAGCGTAACATGCATAGTTAGCCAATCGAATTCGAACTATGTAAGCCGCCAAGAGCTCGGATACTTCGAAATTTTATAGATGTAGCCAGAAAGGTGAAATATATGAAAGGTGACATCTATAATAACTCCCGTCTGTATAACGCCAAGCTCCCAGTATGACACTAGCCAATCATACAAAGATATAATTCTGCTTAGTCAGCTTACTTGAACTTCTTACCTCGCTAATACCACCGAATTTCTCTAGCATCCCACGTCGGACGAAAAGAAACTCATTCACAGGCAAAGTGATCGCTGGTGTATAGATCATAGTTTGGTGATTGCAACACAAGCGTCGTCTAGGGTCGTTGAACTACGCAATTCCGAAGTTAGTGATCCTGTAGGAGGAGGCTATGCACATCTGAAAGTCTGTAACATCAGGCCAGGTCACACCTGGCTGCCTTCAGTCCCATCAAGTTGTACGTCCCTTGGTTCCTCTACATCTGATGGAGGCTCGAAACTAAACCCACTGTTGCCGCGCATCTACGCAAAATCCAGACACACGTGCAAGACTCCGAAGCGGCTTCGGGTATCCCATCGATCCATTTTGCTTCAACTCGGTTTGTCATCGTTAATCTAGACTCCAAGTCTCAGAAGATGAGGCAAGTCTACCAGATCGAGGAATCGCCTCCGCAATCGGCTTGGAAGAGATGGAAAGCCAAACTCGTATCTCCACTCAAAGTATCACGTCAAGAGAAGCTTAGGCAAGCAGCCTCTTCAGAGCCACCACTAATTGATACTCCACCCGAAGAACCACTTGACGGAGATTACTTGCAGAGACCTGATTTTGCTTGGCAGAAGTCCCAGTTTTTTGTGAGAGATCATATGCAGCTCGCCGCTCCCATCTCGCAGCAACAATCTATACTGTTTCGTTTACCCATTGAGGTTCGTGAGGTTGTCTACAAACATGTCTTTGGACCTTCCCTCATACACCTCGAGGCTATCTCTCGCCGTTTCGCCCACATTACGTGCGGAGACTGGCAGCCAGGTGATGGCTGGGATGGGCATGTCCACCTTGGTGCCACTGCAAGGGGCCTGGAAGCTCGAAGGCACTTCTATCTAGAGACGAGTCCAAACGACCAGCTGCTAGCAATTTGCTTAACTTGCAAAATCATGTGGGTCATATTCCCTGGCCTATATCAACCAAAGGGCTACTTCGGTGGCTTCGAGCTGGATGCTGATTGATGTCATAGCTATCACGAGGCCGTGCCCTTTTTATATTCAGTTCCGTTATTCACCATACGCCAACCGATCCGTATTTTAGTAGTCGATCACGTGAAGTTTTCCCAATCCTTACGCCATATCAGTAGACTGTCGATTCACAAGTATTTCGATGGCTTTCCACAAGACAAACCCATGGATCAGGCGCCATGGGAGATGACTGGGTGGCTTTCAATGTGTGATACCCTAATGTCAATGACGAATCTTCACTATCTTTGCATCATGATTTCGCAGAAGGATTTTAAATACAAGTCACCGTCTCACTCCAGTCATTGCATAGACGAAATTCTGGAGCCATTGAAACGCATCAAAATTGCCGAAGGGGGGCAATTCGACGTCGTGACTTGTGAGTGGAGGATGCCATACGAGGTGAATAATGCCCCCTTCCGTGTCCTTGAAGAAGTGCCTGTCTCAGCGTTATCGAAAATGAGATTGAAGTCGCTGGGCGGCTTCGAGGACCCGTGCTCTAGAATCAAGCCTGTAAGCTCGCCCAGGGTTTGATCCTAGATGGTCGGTCAGTCTTTTGCCGTGCGATCTTGAGAGCCGCTCACTTGTGGCCTAGAGAACAGCAATCTGGGATCTATACTCGATAGACTAGGGAAAAGGTAGGAAACGGGCAACGATTGATGCGATCTGCTCTCGCTTCCAAGATGCTGAGAATCCATGAAAATCTGGTCAATTTGGAACTCGCATTAAAAGACAGAAAAGTCTTACGCCTAGGAGCTACATGAAGCCACTCGGTATATTCAAACGCCTTCAAGCAAGGATGCGGCATGGATCATAAATATTGCTAGATACATAGGACATCAATCTCTCTCTATCTCTCTACTTTGTCCAAGAGCCAGAAATTAGATCGGCTTGTTCAATAGCCAATCTGACGATGTTGGGAGTGACGGCCAAGGGAGCAGTCTCTTACTTAGCACGCACGAATGACTAGATCTACCCACTTGTTCATTCACTAAAGCTGATCAAGCTGGATATACCGTACGCCTACGCCGGAAGGTCGACCGGCAGGGCCATCAGCAGTCGCAACACACGCCTTAGCTTTTTCTTGTAGGCTCTTGATAGACATACTCAACTGCAGATAATTTTCTTCCGCCACCCCTAGAGGACAGCGCTGGCAATAGCACCGCACGCACCGCACAGGCGCTAGTGCTGCGGTGCTGGACCCTAGGCACAAAAAGGTTTAGTGCTATGCCGTTCTGACCTTCTGATTAGTCAGTGCTGTGCTGGTGCGGTGCATGTATGCATGGATGGATAAACAGTATTATGCAGTATATTTGGAGTGATAGGGTGGGGTTCTTAGGAGATGGGTGTCGTTCCTCCTGGTTGATTTTGATTTTGAGGAGAGAGAGAGGGAGGGTGGGCAGGAGAAAATATAGTTTGATATTTCGGTTGTAAAGGTGTTCACCTATTACGGGATGCGGCAGGCTCAAAGTCACACTTATCCAGAAGCAACGAGCTTAGGAGATTTACCCCAAAGTAGGTCTTGAATAGCAATTACTTTTCTATCGCTCTCCATAACTCGTGATCGGGGACATGAGTTTTGAGGTACCCGTCACCACCATCTACTTCTTCTGCACCTTTTCGACAATCGCCTGCACCTCCCCAAACATTTTATCGCTCTTCTCCAGCCCACAGATTTTGCTCACCACGCTCGGGGCGTCCATGCTCTTGAGCATCTTGCCCAACTCGAAGCTCTCATCGTCACCCTCGACGTCTACAAAGTTGAAGGCTTGCTCCATGGCTCCTAGTAACGCTCCGTACTTGTCGCCCTGCTCCGCCAGATGATGTGCTGGACCGACGAAACGCTCCTGGCGTCCGAGCTTCCGCAGTGGTGCACGGCCTACACGCTCTACCACGTCCTCGAGATGAGGGTTCGAGATCCGCTTGATGATCTTCTCCACGTAGTCTTTCTGCTCCTGGACAGTGATGCCATGCTTGGTGACAATCAGATGCGAGGTCTCAGCCAGACATTCGTGGACAATGGCATTGATCTCTTTGTCTTGGAGTGCATCAGCGATGGTATGTTTTCCACGGGCATGGCCGTAATACGCAGCAGCTGCGTGGCCAGTGTTGACGGTGAAGAGCTTGCGCTCTATGTATGGCTCGAGGTTGTCGACCCATTTGATGGCTTGGACCTTGGGGGGCCCGTGGGGCGCGAAGGGCGTCTTGTCGACGACCCATTCGTAAAAGGACTCGATCTTGATGTTGAGGCCAGCGTCGGCATCTTGACCTGGGACAATACGATCGATAGCTGAGTTTGCGAAGCGTGCACGATCGTTGATAGATGATAGGCGGTCTTTTGGGGTGTTCTTGGGATCTTTGATGAATTCGGCGAGTTTGTCCGTGGCTCCAATCATGTTCTCACATGCAACGACAGCTAGGGGTGTAGACTCGGTACGAGCATCGATTGCTTTGGCAATGACGGGGGCAATGAATTTGAGGATATTTGGCCCGACTGCGCAAGTGACCTATGAATTGATTGAGTATTGGGTTGACACAGGAGCTGAATCGAAGCCTCGCTCACTAGGTCTGCGGAGGAAATCTCTTTGACGGCATCTGCCTCGTGGGTTTTGGAGTTGATGGCCCGGTAGTTTGTGATTGTATTGACCTTGTCTCCTTCTCCACCAATCTCTGTGACTGTGTATTTCGGAGTCTGTTGAAGTTGCTCAATAAGCTTGTCCATGACATCCACGAAAACGACCTATGGCACAGACGTTTAGTACCTCTCCTGAGCCCACAATGAGCAGCTAGAGTACCTCGAAGCCAGACTGGTACAGCTTCTCTGCAACAAATCCTCGGCCAATGTTTCCACCACCAAAGTGAACGGCCTTGAGACCCATGCTGGCGGATAGATGAAGGGACGTAGATGGTAATGGAGGTCAAAGCAATATCAATGGCTTGAGCTGAGGTGAGAATATCGAATGTCCGCCTTCTGTTGTTGAAGAATTGAGGAGCTTTGGTGTGGGGAAGTGGGGCCGAGTTTGGGCACCAGCACTTCGAGTACACGCATACCCCTCAGGACTTTGACACTTCACACTATTCATGATAGAACAAAGACGAATCACTCGGAAGAAACTTATGCAGTGTTTCTTCCGAGCAACGAGAAGCTTAATTCACATTAGATTTACCTACCTTCCGCGCTTGCTTCTTAAGAGCACCTATGAGCAATCAGAACCGAGGCTTTACAAGCCATCTTCACATAGGGCTTCGAGTCATATAATTACATGGAATAGCAAGCTAGTAGTCCTATGATCTGCTATCGAAGCATCCTAAATTATCCGTGGTTATCTCATAAATTAATTTGTGATCTTCCTAGTACCTGCCCTCCTTTCCCTCCACGACATAGGAGATTTTCTCCCTCCTCCTTCCCATAACCTCATACACCCATGCAGCTCCTGCAAGCAAGATCAAAATCGTTGCAGACCATGTCATACCCATGAAGGTCTTCCCTTTGTATGCTGCAACGCCAATGCCATTTCCATGCGTATTAATAACGTCAACAACCTTGTTGATTATGCCCGTAGAGATTGCTGAGGAAATCAGAAGGCAGAGGAAAGCGATCTAAATAATATATTAGCCAGCTTCTTAGCCCTGTATCAAGTGGGATCCATACCATGGAAGTCATGAAACTCGCCACAGCGGTCAGTCCTCCAGTGGCAAATATCCCAATTAAACATCCCAGAAGGGCTAGCCCAGCTGCAGCTGCTCCAATGCAATATATCACAAACATTGCTTTGCTGGCGAATTCTACAACCCTGATGGTATCCTGGATTGCGGACGGCCATTTGAGGTCGGTAAGGTTCAAACCAGGCCTAAGCTCCTTTTGTATGATGCTCGTGGGATCGAAGTGAAATAGGGCAGTATGATTAGAACAGTGGGTTGTATTCTTAGAGGGGTGAGAAGTGGCGTTCGAGATAGGTGATGGACTGTAGTAACCCTAGGGAAACATTAGCCGGAGGTCTTTGAAAAGCTTGAGCTTGCAACATACTTCGCAGTAGTCAAGGATGTGGGCGCTATAAAAGTCGTGGATGTTAAGCTCTTTAGCAAGATCCGCGATGACATTATTGATGCCCTTATGGACGTCATTCTCAATGGATTTCAGGAGTGACGACGATGTTTTCGATGTGTTTAGAGTTTTCTGACCTAACATGGAAGTGTTGACCTACGAGAGCGTCAGCATCGTTGTATAACGTTGACAGATGTCGCACGAGGATCCCACAGTCAGAAGGTTTGCGCCCTCCAGATATCCTGTCTTTGAACCGGCAAAGATGCAGAGCATGGAGAGAATGAAAGCAATTAGAGAGAATAGGAGTGGTACTAGTGCTGAAGGACGCATGATGAAATATTTCTCTGTCCAGCAGATTTAACAATAAGGAGTAGGGTAGAAGGTAATATTAGAGATTGAAGGATTTCGATGAATTGTAGGAAAGAGAATCAGGGAATAACAGTGTTATGAAGAATCAAGGTCAAAGGAAACGCGCCAGAGCCATTGTTCGATAGTAACGTAAGTTCATTCACTGAGCTGCCGACAACTGGTCTGCCTTGGTGAAGGAACCACTCAGGAATACGGACGAGGCATTCGCTCTTCTCGATCCTGCTTGCACAACACCATCCATTGTCCTCGACACCTCCAAATCCCAAACACGGTTTCATCGTTCAACTGCGTTCCAGAAATGCAGGTTTGAACGTTTCGAAACAGGATAGAGATAATTGGTGGTTGGCATCCAAGCAAGGCGGCAAGCAGCTAAGCGCCGAATCTATTATCGGACGTCCGCCAATGACGATCAATTCAGAGGTCTCGAGAATGAAGAACCGCATGATGCTTTGGGCATGGTACATTGCCAGGCGTGATACCCATGTGAAGTCGGACTCGCGCAACACGCTGTCCACGTTATGCTTAGTGACGATTTCATGCAACGTACGCATTTTCCACAATCTCCTCTGATTCAGTAGTCTATGGTCAAACTCATAGTCTTTGTCATCGTCGTATTTCCACATCGGATAGTGGTTTCGTCAGCTGATCGTTTCTTCTTCATTTCATCTCTCCCTCCAGAGTCCTTTTAGGCTATCTTGTTGTTTGTTATTCATAGCAGACCGCCGTAAGCAAATCCTTTGTCGCTAGATCGTGCGGAGATGTCTGAATATTTGGCTCGGCATGATGAATAGTTGGTTCATTGCACCCGAGGACTTGAACATCATAGTACGCCGATCGACCGCGCGTAGCTGCGGAGTGATACGGCCATCGACATATTAGCTGTCCTCAGCACCCATATTTGGGCTGAGACAGCAAGCTTATCATCTCCACTGTACGCCAAGTAATTTGAAACCTGGTTTCTCCTTTCCCTGGGAAGCGTCGGCGTTTTCGAGGTATAGCCTAGGATGACCTGTGGTACAGTGAGCCATTGGACTGATCGTATCTTTGAGTTGTTGGCATTCTCTACCCTGCACGTCAATGGCCAAAGTTTTATATTGCCACTCAGGATGGTCCAGGCTCCTGACCATACTGTAAGTCATGTCAGAGTCAAGATTGCCGATATGTTCGATGTGAGCGTCCTGCTCCACACAGTGGAAGTGGTTGATGAAGACAGATTATTGATCCCATGATAAGTCTCAAGACTACTGACATTACCTGAGTTGAGAGAGAACGAATACAGGGGGACGTACTGGACTTGTGCTACACCAGATCTGGCCGAGCCTTCCACCTATACTGTCGTCAACGTGATTGGAGCCAAGGTTTGTCAATGGAGACGCTTATTACGTTGAAGTGCATCCGAAAATGCTCTATGCCAGCTCGATCCGTACCAAGGCTTGAGCTACACAACATTGTTATTAGTACAGACCATTGCAAACACAATTACTTGGACTCTCTCACGCAAGCGGCCTGTTCCTTGACCATTTACTCGCTGTGGGTTCTCCGAAGGCTCTAATGGTCTGACCTGATCCAAGCAAGTCTAATGCCCGAGGATCGGTTCTTATCCGGTCAACAGTACGATTGAAATGTCTAGTCTTGCTGTCTGACGCGAATACTTCAGTGTAGAGTACATAGACAACGCCAATCTGCTAAGCCTTAGCGGAGGAGAGGTAGCGACTGAGTAACTCTTACGGTCATGCCGAGCCCAACTAATATTATGCCAAAATTGAATGTCTGCTGGGTTGTCCTTGCTGCCTTTTCTCCCACCGTCAAGTCTGTCCATTGGACCCTTCCGTCATCGTTCCTAATAGTTACTTGCTTCCTGGAGGATGTCTTTGCACCTCCTAGACTGTTTGACGTTGCATAACATCTGGGGCGCGGACACGACGGTCGGTGGCCCTTTGGGTAATGGTTGATTAGAGTGCTGAAAGCTGGGGTGCCGATAACAGAAGGGTTAGCGGTTGAAGCTGAAAGGAGGCGAACTGTCGTTGCCCTTCGGAGTCCTTCCATGATTCCTCATCTGGACAACTATGATTCCTGAATGATAGAGCCAGCGAGGTGGCCGTACTTAGTTAGCGTGGTCTTGGCAAATACTGAAAGGCCACTCCGATTGAGCCTCCGCATCCTTCTTCGAAAGGGAACCCCATTTTCCGTACGGTCAAAAATTGTATAGCTTGTGGCAGCTGACCTATAAATTTACACTTCCGGTGCAATATCCAGGGTTGAAGTTCCATAAATGACATTTGATGTTTCACAATGAATTCCGCAACCAAAGCCCAATCGCAAAAGATATTCGAGAAGCTGAAGACTAAGCCCGCCAACAAGGTTAGCATTCGTTGACACGCACAGTACATGTTGTATTTGATGCTCAAACTACATAGGTATGCTTCGACTGCGGCACAAAAAACCCAACATGGTCCTCCGTCCCACTCGGCATCTACCTCTGCCTTGACTGCTCGTCAAATCACCGGAATCTGGGGGTTCACATATCCTTTGTCAGGTCGACTAATCTAGACGGTACGGTCTATCCTCCGGTACCCTATGGTCTTCCGCTTATGCGTCGACCTTACAGTGTGGCAATGGGATCAACTACGAATAATGAAAGTGGGGGGAAACGAATCGGCTACCAAATATTTCCAATCACATGGGGGAACTGCAGCATTGGCTAGCAAGGACCCGAAAACGAAATACACGTCCAATGCCGCGACGAAGTACAAGGACGAATTAAAAAAGAGGGCAGCTGCTGATGCACGCGAGTACGCTACATTCCTTGACGCACCCGTGCCCATACTAAGAGAGGCTCAGTTCCCCAGAAGAGGTTGTCGTCACAGATATCGTCGCTGCGACACCGACGGACGGAACCTCGACCCCGGCAGAGGCCGGCGACGACTTCTTCTCGTCTTGGGATAAGCCGTCAATCAAACGCCCAAGTAATCCGCCGTCAAGGACGCAAACCCCTCCGGTAGTCAGCCGTACCGCTTCCCCGTTTCTCAATCCGAACACAAATGGCAATGGTCCTGCAAGATCCAAATCTCCGCTTCAGGGCTCAGAGAGCGACTCATCCAAGGCCCCATCACGAGCTGTCCCATCGACCGTGGTCCGGAAATCCGCAGCTTCGGGAGGTCCCCGGAAAGCAAACATACTGGGCGCCAAAAAGACGAAATTGGGCGCGAAGAAGATTGGGGGCTCGGAAGAATTGGACTTCGAAGCAGCAGAAAGGAAGGCGAAGGAAGAGGCGGAACGAATAGAGAAGTTGGGCTACGATCCTGAAGCTGAAGAAGCTGCGGCACAGAAAACAGTCAGATCTGCGAGTATCAGTGACAAGACCAAGATCGCTGCGCCGATCCCTGTGAATCCCATCAAAAGCTACAGCCCTGCAAAACATGAACGCACGAAGAGCGAGATGGAGCGCCTGGGTATGGGTATGGGTCGACTTGGCTTTGGTCAAGTCGGGGGCGGCAAAGCGGCCGCCGCAGCGCCTAGGAAGATGGGATTCGGCTCAGTGGGTTCTAGCAAATCCACTCAAGAAGGTATGTCCATCCTTTGCCGTTTACCCTGCTGTTCGGACCGTTGCCGACAACTCTTCCAGACGACGACGAGAAATACGCACGCGACAAATTCGGTACCCAAAAAGGAATCTCATCCGACGAATTCTTCGGCCGCAACAACTTCGATCCCTCCACCCAAACCGAAGCCAAGCAGCGCCTTCAAGGTTTCGAAGGCGCCTCTTCGATCAGCAGCAACGCTTACTTTGGCCGAGCGGAAGACGACATGCCACAGGCCGACGAGTATGGCAATTACGGCGACTTGGAGGGCGCGGCGAGGGATTTTGTCAGGAAGTTTGGCGTCACGGCCGGAGACGATTTGGAAAATCTGACGAATGTGTTGGGGGAGGGGGCGAATAAATTGCAGGGTTGGTTCTTTTTTTTGTTAGCTTTTTCTCCGTCTTGGTTTACTGGGTTTGTTTTACGACGGGTTTGGGTTTCGCTGACTTGGGGATATGATTTTAGGAGCAATAAGGAGTTATCTGGCCGGCTGAATGTTACCCGTTGGCCCGTTATCCTTCCGGAACGACGCTACTACATCCCAAATAGATGAACACAAAAGACGTATCGGCGAGGATACAAGTAGCGTCCTCGAGCGCTTGTTGGCTGCTCTGCCCCTACACACAAAACGCGTCCGTAGACCATTCAATTCCCGCATTGGGATGGCCTTCCAAATGTGATTGAATAGATATGTTTCACGTGATCTGACTCGATCGTCGACGCCTGAAAGGTCACTCATATTCCTTGGCGCCAGTGCAGTAGCATTCATTGGCTTAGCGACTCGTCCCCTATGCAAGTACGTCTCACTCGCTCTCTATGTACCCTTCTCCGTCACAGAACGAGTCCCTGTTCAAGAAACGCCCCAGTAGTGTAAATGTATATCCACATGTCCTAATCTTACCACCATCATCACTCCCGAATGACAGCACGCCAAGTGACCCGTCCAACCGTTCACAACCTTTTGCCAACAACGTAGAGCCCATTCAGTTCACACTCACCAAGTTAGTCGACGTACCGTCTCCTTGCACGCCAACGGCCGTTCCATTGATCTGCGCTGTCTTGAAAGGAGAAGCCATATACGAGATTATGATTTCGATACCGTCGTAGCGACCGGTATATGTATAACCACCATGCAAGTACGAGAACATGGCCGTGCCGACGCACTACGAGGGTTTAGAGTCAGCATTTTGCTTTCTGAAGGCAACAATTCACTGTCATGAATAAGAGAACAACAATGCCGAAAAATCACTTACAGCAGTATTCAACTGTGCAGCCGCACTGCTGACACCCAGCCACGAGGTCTCATCGCTGGGGATTCCCTCCTTCATCTGGACCGTAACGTTACAGCTGCCGTGAGCCTTTGTTTCGGGAAGTTGCCACTGGTTCATGATGCCGTTGGAATGGAATTGACCATGTATATCGTTGTCTCTGAGCTGACGGATGGCATTGCCACAGTCGGTCTTCCGAGGACGTTGGCGCGTGAGACGTTTGCCGACGTCGCAGTGGCACTGGCTACCCACGAAGGTGCCGTTGCGGGCTATTGTGGTGATTTCTGAAGTTCCGGGGAGGGTGAGGGTGAGACTGGGGGCGAAGAATAGTGAGAGCAGGGAGACGATCTGATGAAGCTGCATGGTTCTTGTGTGGCTTTGCCTAGATGGGCGTTAAGTCTGAGACTTCGGTGTAAAAGAAATTAGGAGATGAGATTTTGTTGGGACATCTCAGTCCCAAATCCAAGATCGCATGATAAACTTGCGGTTTCCTATTAGCGATGCTCAGTGGCGCTTGAGAGCGAGCGATGCACGGTGCCTCTCGAACCTCTTGAACAGCGCAATGTGCGCTTGTCAGAGACAGTACATGCGCCATAGCATGGACGCGCGAAGCTATGACATGCGAGTGGTTGGATAAGAGACAAAACAAGCTGAATAAGCCAATAAACGTGATGACCTTCGCGCCGTCATGAAAGCTAGAGCGTAGATTTTATAATCTTTCAATCAAAGATAGATATACCGTTCTTCGGAGACCAGTCCGGTTTGGACGAGGCTAAGAGCGTGAAGTCTTTCGATCATTGGTTCGTCTTTGGCAGTGGTATTATCACTCACCATTTCGGACGAAGCACCTTCCGAATTGCACGCACGTTGCTTCTTCGCTCAGGTATGAGGGCGGACTTGTGAAGCAGGGCCGCGTAGTCTGCAACCGCCAATTCCCTTGACCACCTTACGCATCCGATGTTTCGCACCGACTGCATTATGTTTCGCTTGAGGCGCAGTGGTGGCCGCGGACGGCGAGGTTGTATAAAGTATCAGCGCAAGCGGCGGGAAATGCTCGTCTATGAAGGCGATGCGGACTCATAGAATATGACCAAGGAGCAGCGATCGCCAGGAACAACTTTTGTAGCTGGAGTAGGCTCAACATGAAGACACGATATTGTGCCTGAAAATATGTTGTACTTCGACCAGCGCCGAAGTATCGGCATTCTTGCAGTGGCAATTCCTCTTGCACAAGAAGATGCGTTTCATGACATGGCAAAGGGACATAAAGTGCTAGGAGGAGGCTTAAAATACTAAGGTGTTTCCCACGTGGACTTTTGAAAGAACGAAAAAAATTAATACCAGCTCCTACCAGATTGACATCCACGTCTACATCGGAGGATGAGTGGGGACCTTCAGTGGTGGCTACATCGATAGAACACGACACCCCTATCATATTTGCAACGCAGAACGTGCCACATATGCGTACACTTCCAGAAGGCTTGAGCAAACAGCGTGCTTGTTTGGTAAGGGATGACACTCACAAACCATGGAGTAAAGAGATTCCATACGGTTTGGAACCTCCACCATTTTGGCATATGGAGACGTTAGAGAAATCAAACAAGTATGAACACAGTGATCATACCGTTCATAGCGTTTTTGGCTCCAGGAATGGTGACTGCCAACATTGGCTGTGGACAAGGTTCAGATAGCCCCAAATCCCACGCCCTCAAATTCGTGGGCATTCAGCCATTGGAGACTCAGCACTTCCACTTTACCTGCAGCGCTTGAGTGCTAAGATCTGTCAATGGAGCAATGCCTTGATTATTTTGTGTCTGACTACCTTAGCAGATGTCTTAGTAATTAATATACCGTAGTAACACGGTTTATATACCGTAGCAGCGTCAAGACGTATATTAAAAAAACTCTGCCTTTAGGCAGAGTCAAAATCTATACGTAACGCTGTATAGATAGTTTAATTAAAATAAACGTATAAATAGGTAAACTATAACACTAGTTTTATTATTACTAGTGCAGTATTAAAAATCCCCGCTTATGAAACCTAGCTCTGTATACCCCACATAGGCACGTAGTCTATCGCACGCCGCCCATGCCCACGTCGCCTAGTCCCATACCCACGTCGCCTGGTCCCTCAGCCCCCCGCGTCGAATTTGGCTAAACCGCCTATATTTAAGGTCGGATTTCGCGCGACGTTAATAAGACTCGCAACCTCATACTCCCGAGCAGTAGACTTAGCAGCCTTAGTAGTAATTTACTCAGGGACGGTATTAATCTAGAAGCGTACTAGGCTAAAGTACGTAGTAGGCCTAAAACCGAAGTATAACTATCTACTTTAGAATACGATTAATAACCTTAGACGCCCTAGATTAAAGACGGAACAGTGAATAATTACCCTACTACCAGTAGGATACCATACTCGCATCTGCTACCGCCGAAACACAGTACCCTCAGCTCATAGACATTCGCTAAGGTACGCAATATGAGGTCTAGAGGGGGAGGAGGTCATTGAAATGGAAGCATGACTTACTGGAACGATGGCTATTTCAGTTCCAACTAAGCTACACGCGAAAACGAACACCCCAGTAGTCCAGTATAGAACAGCGAGGCGTATGGTAGATTCAAAGAGCCTTGAAGGGGAATATAGAGCGGAGACTTTGGATGTCGATGCTCCAATTGGACACAAAGCTTCCACTGTGGATACGACCTACCTGTAAGAGGACCGGGTTCTCGCGATTCTCTAAGGAAGCCGAAGAAATTGAAGGGATGCTCTGAACGCCTAATAGAGTCTGAAACCATTGCAGAGTCAGCCGGATACGTGAACAAGATGACCTGGCTTTCAAACTCGACCTGAACACCAAGATACAGTCGGTGTTCCAGATTTTGAGACGCTTGATCCCAGTGAGATACGGTTTGGTGGCTATGTACCATACAGTCCCGTGATGGACTGGGATCTTGGGACTGCCTGAAAGACCAGAATGAGTCTGCGGCTTCTTCGTAGTCGTGAATTTGGTAAGCTTCAAGGGTAGCAAATAATAGGAAGTACTATCGAGCTACCATCTGCTAGAAGGAAGACAGGCCCTATGCCTGAGCCAGGCGACGAGCCGCAAGACGACGAAAGATGGTAGAGGCATACGATGAGGTCGGGCCCCCAATTATCGCGAATGTGCTCGAGCTCATTCTTCGCTTGAAGGGGATTCAGGCATCTGGAAGCGCATGCGCGAATGAGAAGAACAATGCAAAGCGCAGGGTGTCAAACCGTTGGCCGTATTGGCGCCACTCCTGTGAATACTTAAGTATGATCTCAAAGTTAACAGACTAGCTGCTCTGGTGCAAGCTTGCAACAATAACATCAAGAGCGCGCATGTTGGGTCCACGGATAATCCTCAGAGGCCGGAAGTCTCGCCACTCAGATATTCCTGCTTAGGCCAGAGCATTTTCGGGCTCTGATAGCAACGTCGTTTTGATGATATCCAGACAACTGTCGTGTCTCTATATTTGGGCGCACTAGAGGCAAGCAAGAGATACATAAAGTATGGTTCATGCAAGAAGGACGCGAGTTCACTGGGTTGTCGTGCCATTGTTGCACCCACGTATGTTTCAAGGCATAGCACAGAAGATACGCATCAATCACATTAGCTTCGGCCAAGTGCTCGAATGTTGCCTCCAGCACTGGTCAATCCAATTGAACGGCGATGACGGTGATGCGATTCTGATGTTTGACGACATTCCACACATAGAGGAAAAGGGACGGACTGGGAGTCAAGACTGAATTGAGACAGACAGTAATACACGGATTTTAGAGTCAGACTCATGGGATGCTCGAGGTGAAGGAGAAGTGTGGAAGTTGGCAGTCACGGAGGACACCCTCATAGCCAAAAGCAGTTTAGCTCAAACTAACCGCTTTTAGAGTAGTGCTGGGTCTAAGCGGATGATTTCCTTCGTACATCTCCTGCGATCGTCCCTTCCTTCGTGTACCATGGCCGTACCAAAATTATCTCAGCTGCATCCCAACGTCGACGTCAACATCGTCCTCAAATCCGATCAGAGCTCAGGAAAGCTGACTAGAGGTCGAATATCTGGAATCTTAACCCGGGGCGATCATCCCAGAGGCATCAAAGTCCGCCTGACGGATGGTAGAGTCGGACGTGTACAGTCACTTTCTACGGATCTGCATTCAACCAGCATAGCTCAGGCTACTTCTTCAGTTCCCATGTCCAGTGACAGCCTTAATGGTTCATCTGAAGTCTTAGCGCAGCGATCTTCAACTGCAGGACGTGGGGAAAGGAACGGTAGAGTATCACGACAAGGAGACTACGGTGGAGATCCGACTCCGTTGCAGTCACGAAGCCTTGCCGACTATATCAAAGTGCCCGCATCCTCGAAAATAGCACCTGTTCCTCAAATCCCCGTCCAGGCTCAGTTGGAGAAAGACTTTCCGAAGCTTGATACAGCATTGATTGCTGCTATCTTGGTTGATTACGAGGATGTGGACACCGCTAGAAGTGTTCTTGCTACACTCTCATAGGACTGAAACCTGTTCAAACCATATATCACAGCTCCACATGGTGAGGCATGCATTGGGCAATATATCTCTAAATCAAGCATGCAGTTTACAAGGACACGATGCTTCTCCATGAAGGCCTGTAGTACTACTGAGCTGGAATGAGCGTACGTACGTCTAAACACTGTGTTGTTGTTGTTGTCGAGGACTTTCCTGAACTCGAACCACAAAGACACATTTGTCGAGCACCCTAAAATATAATTACATTCGGCTCTACAGCTTGCTCTTGCCAGCCTGCCCACCCACAACCATCGAGCCTCCTTTATCCATCCAGCTTACCGCATCCGTGACCATTTCATCAACAATGGCCTTCGCTGACTTCCTGTCATTGACCACGGCAGCTGCTTTACCCATCAGGAACGGCCGTGCCTGATCCATCGTCTCGTCATCTATATCCTCATTGTTATCCATATCATGCTCAACGGGTATGATGCCCTTCGACGTGAGGTCTTTGATATCAGCTGCGCGGTTCTCTTCCCAGTTTTGGATATAGGGGTTCATTCGGACTCGGAGCGGGCGACCCTGTGAGATGTTTAGTGAATAGCGTTTCGATATGGAAAGACGTTACATACGGTAAAGATGATCGTCCGGACATTGTCGTCAAAGCCAGATGTCCGGACCGCTTCCTGATGAGCCTTGGGCGCACCAGCCTCCTCACAAAGAACAAATCTTGTACCGATCCATACGGCGCTTGCCCCCAACATAAGTGCAGCAGCCAGAGATTGACCGTTGAACAGTCCACCGGCAGCGACGACCTGTACTTGGTCACCAGTCATGGGGCTTCGCTTCCCCTTCACCATTGCTGCCACAGTAGGAATCAGAATGGTTGTGGGGACATCGCCAGTATGACCTCCCCCTTCACCGCCTTGAGCGCAAATCATGTCGACGCCAACATCCAGGCACTTTTGCACATGCTTCGGATGTCCGATCATATTCATGTAGAGGATGCCTGCTTTATGGAGGCGCTGGACAACGTGGACTGGAGGCACGCCGACAGCGGAGACGAAAAGTTTGGCACCGGAGTCGATAATGATGGAGACGAGGTCATCCAGTTTGCCCTTTGTATAATCGTAGCTGGGAAAGTGTTGTTAGAATAGTCTCGTTGAACAACCTTGGCTGCGAGCTAGGCTTTTCAAGAATTAATGACGACTGCTTACTTTGTCTTCCTTGCACTACCGCCAACTTGGGGAATTAAAAGATCCACACCAAATGGCGCATTTTTGTCATTTAAGTATCCTTTCAGCTCAGCTATCTGTTCACGAAGCATATCGGGTGTGTAGCCAACGCCGCCGATGACTCCAAGCCCGCCAGCATTCGTGACTGCAGCAGCAAGTTTGGGGCCTGCGGCTACGTTCATACCAGCGAGCATGACCGGGTGATTGATCTTGAGGAGGTCGGTGACCGTGGTGCGAAGTTGCTCTAGGGTAATGTCAGCTCTGTCTGTTGACTAAGGCAACAGAACGATGTTTTCACTTACGAGGGGAAGCCATATTACAGGAGATTGGTGAGATGTCGAGAACCCTTAGTGTCAAGGTGCTGATCTGAATGCTACTGAGGGAGAAACAAGTATAAGGGTGTATGGATTGAGATCTGGGGTTTGAGGGGAGCAGCAAGTCGACATGAGAACGCTTCTGTGGAGGAGCCGAGGCATCGTGTCACAACCCGCCACCAAACCCAGATTGGCACCCACGGATCTCGGACGCTACCTAATTTTAGTTCTATTCGCCGCGGTGTGGCTTTTCTACCAACACTCGTGCACTCCACATGCTATCACAAGAAGAGGATGATTAGGACTGGTAGCATTCTGCTCAAATCCCTCAGCATAACTCCAATATGTCTCACATCCCGCCCTCTTCCCATGTTCAATAATTCATTCACTCGCAAAGAACGGCGATTTTATGCTCAAGATTTCCAGAGATGGGTCTATAGACTGGACTATATTCGTCCAATTACAAGGTAGCTGCCTTCCACAGCCAACGCTGCTCTGTCCCTGATGTTATTCCCCAGCGGTTTACAACCTGGCGTCGATCACAAATTTCATCGCCTCAATGTTAGCCTCGATCAGCCACCAGGTACACTTTACCCTATCAGTTGGGAGGGGAGGACAGAGGACGAGCGCAACATCGTAGATCTGATACAGGCGCACATACAGCCTTTCGACACTATCACTGACACCGCAGACCATCTGAGTTCCATACTGGCAGCTCGATTCCCAAAATCTGGTATCAAAATCGAGTTTGTTTCCCTTATTGGCTCTGAGTCTCAGGTACAGGGTCTCAACAGTGCAGATTGCATTATCACAATTCCAAACTTCCATTCGAAGAGCCAGGATATAATTTCTCCCCCAAACTGTCGAGTGAGGACAAGTTGGAAGCTTCCAATCGAAGCTGGCTCCACGATTAAGCCCGCAGGAATTGATCTAGTCACTGAGGAACATCCGACTTCAAATACTGTTGATCATGTTGTAGATACGGAACTTGGTGTTCGTCGTGGCTCAAGAAGATCATCATACAACAAAGCTATCAAATTAGGCAGAACACATCCCACTTTCGATGTACATCAGGACGTCATAACAGCTGCAGCGGCATATCATCGCGAGCTCGGGGACGCTGCAGGTTTACGGATTGCGCAGCTTGCCTTCGAGATAGCAGATGCGAAGTACGATAATAAATGCTTAAATAAGGTGGAGGTGGGCTTGAAGGCACTGCGAAATTGTAAACAAAACCCCATCCAAAGTAGTATGATAAGCCTTAGTCGCATTCAGTACGAGCGGTCTCGGAGAAGCATGTCCAGTGAGAATCTACAGCCTGGATTGCAAAAGGCCTACCTAGCCCTTGGCAGCAACATCGGCGACCGCATATCCATGATCGAGTCAGCATGTCATGAGATGATGGATCGAGGACTGAAAGTTATTAAAACAAGCGCACTATACGAGACGAAAGCTATGTACTTAGAAGACCAGCAACCGTTCATCAATGGTGCTTGTGAGGTGAGCTGAATCCAAGTTTTTTGGGACATCCAGTAACATCCTCCTGCGTAGATCGAGACTTCACTGAGTCCAATAGAGCTGCTAGATACTCTCAAAGAAATCGAAGACCATCTGGGTAGGGTGAAAACTGTTGAGAACGGTCCTCGCACCATTGACCTGGATATCTTGATGTATGGCACGCAAGTCATAGAGCACGAACGCCTCTCCATACCCCACAAGAGGATGTTTGAGCGTGGTTTCGTCCTCAAACCTCTATGCGAGTATGTTATGTATGAAGAAGATCCAAACGCAGAGCTAATCTTTTTCGAAGCCTCATACCTTATACGGTACCACCCATACCCAATGCAATCGCTTCCTTCCAAGAAGAGCTCGACAATCTGTCTCCCTTTCCGGATGAACTTTCCTCCCTTACACCATTATCTTCGCATCTCGTCCCCATCAGCAGCCGAAATCCCACACGACCCACGCGTCTCATGGCCATATTGAACCTGACCCCTGACTCTTTCTCAGACGGCGGTCTGCACTCTACCACAGACCCAGCCTCATTACTTCCGACTCTGAATACTTATCTCGATCAGAATAACCCAATTACCATCCTCGATATAGGCGGCCAATCCACTCGCCCTCACGCCCCTCAAAGCTCCCCGGAGGAAGAGCTCGCAAGAATTCTCCCCGCCATCAGTATGATCCGCTCAGACTCTTCGTTTCAAAAGCTAGCCATCAGCGTCGACACCTATCGTGCCTCCGTTGCCGCGGCAGCAATTGCTGCCGGCGCAGATATCGTGAATGACGTCTCTGCTGGCCAGCTTGACCCAAACATGTTGCCCACAATAGCAAGTCTAGGCTGCACCTGCATCCTGATGCACATGCGCGGTACGCCAGATACCATGATGAAGCTGACGAACTATCCAGACGGCATCATCAATGGGGTCGGAAACGAACTCCTGGCGCGCGTGCGAGAAGCAGAAAAGGCTGGTATAAGACGTTGGCGTATCATGCTAGATCCCGGAATCGGCTTCGCGAAAACGCAAGCCCAGAACATTGAGCTGTTGCGGGGATTCGGGGAGCTGAGAGATTTCGAAGGTTTGAGAGGTTTCCCGTGGGTAGTAGGCGCGAGCAGAAAGGGATTCATTGGCAAGATCACGGGCGTTGAGCACGCAAGCAAGAGGCAATGGGGGACTGCTGCTACGGTTGCTGCGGCCGTTCAAGGTGGGGCTGATGTAGTCAGGGTGCATGATGTTCAAGAGATGGGACAGGTCGTGAAGATGGCTGATGCGATTTGGAGGGTGTGACAGGGAAACTAATTAAGATGAGTGGCGGTGTTGAGAATGGCATGACATGGAAAGGGCCAATAGATTCCTCACCGATAGTGCTGACCTGAGCTATTTACCCGTTGGACCTGGCACACCTGTTGTTGAAATATACTACAAATACCATGATAAGATGACTCAAGCGTCTTGGTAACTATTGCCATTTCAACACCTATGGCCGGCATTTCTCGGACGAATCAACACTCTGGGAACATCTTCCTTTGAAGGAAGTGTATGCGTTCGTGCCGTCCTTTTTCGAACACCGGTCTTGGCCAACTTATCGAAATCATTGGACGTTCTTCTTAGTGTTCCCATTCTAAGGACATAACAAGCTATCAACGTTCTCATCACGCCTTTATGTGGGGTTCATCCCAACATGGAGCCCTTCATATATGGAACAGAGGCCTCGGAATACAGCGATTGTGCAAAGGGAGTGCATGGACGCTCGGTTAACACATTAAGAAAGTATGTTGTAATGACCCTCAGCAAGTTTGAGATTGTGCCAGACAACCTTGGAATTCGATCCTACATCGTCACCCACCTCAGTTGAAGAACCATCTACTGATGATGCCATTCTTATGGCAATCCTCCTCGTCGGTAGCTTTGCCAAAGGGGAGCGACTAAGGCATGTTGGACCAGGTCGCAGCCTGGGTCCTGCGCCATAGCCTACGGTCAGGGTGCCGCTCCAGTCGTCAAATTAAGGGTTACCTGGCATTTCAATAGCTCTGAAGAATCCTGTGGAAACTCTCGAAGATGGGTGGGGATGCAAAGTGAAGGAAAGATTTTCCAAGCGCGTATTATATGGTGTTCAGGATGCGTGGGATGGGGACTTCGAAGCTGCCCGAGCATATCGTCAGAAATGCACATCAATGGAGGAAAACCTGTTCACACGATGGGAGACGAAGAAGAGCGTTATGATGAAAGACGACCGTGAGGCTGTAGAGCAGCGTTGGCGGTCAAAACTAGGTAAAAGGAATTCGTAATGAATCTTGCGCAAAAGCCTGGCATGAAGCCTTCGGCTCAGCAGCTTCAACAATAGAAATAGGCCAGTACGAGGGATCAACAGTAAGGGAAGTCAGACTTCACTCCTGCATTCCAGCGACTCTGGACTATGATCCGCCTCCATAGAGTAAGTCAAGCAACCCTCGAAAGCTTGGCACTATTCTAGCTGCGAGGAGTAAAACAATCCGAGATGTACTCTTCTATGGGTACTGCATGTTTCCCGACTCCTTGGCTCCTATAACTTCACAGTCTTCCTATTACTTGAAGCTTCCTCCTATAGTTAAAACCCTTAGGAGATCTATGGCTACTATCTTGACTGCAAACAAAGCTGTGGTGGACGCTCGCAACCAAGCCTTTGCAAGAGTCTTGCATACGCTAAGAGGAAATCGCCGTAGGGCACACGAGAGCGACCCACAATCACAGTGCTGAAAAGTTGTAGTGCTTAATTTACGTGTCGGAGCAATGTCCGCTACGTCTCACTTGCTTCCCTTACCTATGTTACAGAACACTAGATGGGTGCGGATAATTGTATACGAGTACGCAGTACAAGCTACTCTTCCTTATATGCCATCAAGAGATTCTGGCATTCAGAGCACCACTCGGCTGTGGGATAAGGCAGAAAGGAAGGGGAAAAGGATCGTCGATGAGAAATGGTCGGGTAAGCTAGAGCCTCCGAGTAGCGTTCCCTGCATGCATGATTACCAACAGCCCCAACGTCATGAGGATCTCTCCACCACTCTCAGCCCTCCAATTGTCCATTAGTCATTCAATAATTCAATAAAGCGTGAAGGCTGGAAGCTTAATAGACCCTTCAAATTCACACATCAGTCGATGCACGATTTGGCTCTCCTCACCGCTGAAAGTCTTATCGATCCCTGGCCATGGACTTCTGATCCTGGGACAAAGCCAGGGAAGGTACGGAGTACTCATGATATCTGTAACTTCTTGCTAGATCGAAGAATGGACTCCACGTTGTGCCACTGAAATGCTTTCTTGCGGCTATGGACTGGCTTGAGTCGTGGTTGTTGCCATGGCCCCATGCCGCGAACTCACACCCTAGCCCTAGAATACACGTAGTAAGGTCGTTGTGACCGTAAGGCCGCTCCTCCTACTCCGTAAAGTAGTCAGTAGTCTCACTTCTTCGACGACCTCAATCGTTACGGGGAAACCCACACTTCATACCGCATACTCGCAGCACTGAAACAGAGAGCGACCAGGTTCTGCTTTCGGCTACAATATCACTACTGCACGCTGCCTGCACCATTGCCAATCCTTGACCTGCCTTCCTTCAACGCCACCCGATATTCTCCTCAATCACCTTCCTCTCACTACCACTCTCAGCAAGCAGTCTTCCACAACATCATTGGCCATTTTCCTTGCAACCCAGTGGACACCAAAGACTCACGTATACCGTTGTCCAGAAAGCGAGCGATGTGGTTAGGTGATGGGAGCAAGAGTTGAAGGTGGTTCTTGATAATATTGGGTTGGAGCCCGTACTGCAGCGGACCCGCATACCTCCATTGTGCGTCCTTCCCAGAGTATCCATGCATCTTCATAGGCATTTGCTAAAAGCTGTGTCCCTTAGGCTTCTCAACCCTGACCGATCTGCCACTATTCCCTTTTCAAGCTGCTCGCCTGTCCACTCTTCTGGATGAAATTCTCGGATTGATTCCCTTTCTCGATTTGTCATTGATCTGTGGCGAGGGAGCACCTTGGCGCTGGAGGATATCGCAGGAGAAAAGAAACGCAGGTGGAGGGCTGTGTGGAGCTGCAACAATCCGGTTCTGCAGCATCCACGCGAGGTATCCGCTGCACAGTGAGGCTATCGACATTCTTTTGGCAGCAGTAATTCGCCATCCTAGCCTATTGTTGCATCCTGACCCGTTTCCCCACTGCAATCAGTCCACTGTCGGACCATCATTGCGAGGAGGCTTGCATCCGCTTTCTGCAACAGATCGCAGATCTTGAGCACTTTGTTTCACTACGAAACTCAATCTCACTTTGAGCGTAAAGTTGAGTCTTGATACTGTAACTGGTAAACCACTTCGCAATCCTCTCGGAAGTTGGTCGTTCCTATCACGAGGTCAACATCATGGAAACTACTTTCATCACAATACATGGTGAGCAAAGACTCTATATGCATTGAGAAAATGGGCTGATTGGTCTATTGCTAGATCTTTCTCTCGACGCGCGGATTCTTTACGTTTCAACGTCCATCGAGGATATTTTAGGGTACACGCCTCAGGAGGTGATCGGGAAATCTTGCTGGGAATATTTTCACCCAGATGAGATACCGTTTGCCAGAGCCATACATGGCCGGGGTGTTCAGTTAGACAAGGCCGCAGTACTCAATTATTGTCAGATCAAGAATAGGGACGGTCGATGGGTTGGTTGTGAATGCGTTTTTACTATTGTTCACGATGTCATGATTGGCTGCACCAGCGTCTATCGCAGATGCTTGAACAGTCATAGTAAGTTTTCTCTCTTCTCGCCATTGACTAGAAGTGTCGACTTATGATCCCCAACAGAACGTGCGAAAGAAGCGCCAATTATCCGGCGAATGTTTTCATCATCACCACGCGACCCACGATACCACATGCTTTCATACATCTCTCAGAAGTTTTCTAAGCCAAGCCATACCCTCAACCATGAACCAAGAGCGGCTTTGTTCCTCAATCGGTTTTCACGAACTCTTACGATAATGTATGCCACGAACGGTCTGGCGGATGCCATAGGAATTCCTGCCAACGAGCTTTGCGGAAAGAGCTTCTATTATTGCATCCAGGAGAATTGTCTCCGTGAGGCGGTGAAATGTTTGGAGAGCGCCAAAGCTAATGATTCCATTGCCTACCTTCGCTTTTGGTTTCGCGATCCACGGCAAGACCACCAGGGAGATCATGACGAGCATATGAGCGACGGACACAGTAGTGGCGATGAAGACGAAGGGGGTGTTCATCTCTCTGAGCTCATGGATCACGATGGGAGCGAGAATGCCATATACAGCGACTCGTCCATTTCCCTGAGATCGTCCGTTGATCGAGATCAGATGCACAGCCATACCTTCGATCCCAATTCAAGATCATCCTCAGGCAACAGTACCGATATGGGTGCGAACAGCCACGAAGCTATATTCGACCAACCTGCAGGGGCCCAACAATCTCGCACATCCTCGATCTCTACCCCCGACGACCAACAATCCTTATGGTCATCAAGCACTCCTCAGATTGAACTGGAAGCCGTCGTATCATGCACCTCTGATGGTCTCGTTGTTGTCCTCCGTCGTGCCAAACCCTTTGTCCCACAGATTTCACATCCCGTTCGTGGACCGGTGCAAAATCCATACATCAATGGATGTTTTGCTTCACCTTGGGCCAGTGATCCCATTCTGCCATCAACGAGAGATCGGTCACATCCTGGTTTGCCACATCTTCAGCAGCCTTCGCAAAGTTCACTGCAACCCACCGCAGTCGGAGCTGACAACGCTGCTATGAAGGGCTTTACCGGCGAGGACTTTATGAACTCTATTCGGGAGGTTGTGGTCTTTGCATGGGCTCTTACAGGTATCAACGGGTCTTTGGAACAGTACACGCGTGGTACACCAAGGGGCGAATCGCAGCCACCAGGGGGCTTCCCTGTTTGGGACCCTAATGCAAATATAGAGCGGCCGATTGATAGGCCATACATGTCGGACACATGTAAATCAAGTGACCTGAACCACTTGAAGGGACGAGGTGATCCTGGTCGAGCTCACAGCAACGGTGTTGGAGGCCAGATCCAAACTAACCGTTACCAAGGCCATGCGTACAGTAACGGCTTCAGCCCTCGAATACAGAGTGTTGGCATCCCTGAGCATACCGACTACAGCGATACTTCTATCAAAGGTCACAGCAACGGGTTTCACCGTGCTGGTCACGACGCTTTAGTACACTGGAGGGAAACCAACTACAACCCGCCGTCCATCCACCATGATACCTATAGTGAGCCAAATAGGTTTCGGACAGATCAACCATCTCGCGAGCGTATCGGGGAGCCTACTCGTCAAATAGAAGAGGGTAGTAACGTGGATGGGAACAGGGGATGGTTTGGATGAAATTCCTTGCCTTTGTACGGATACCCACTCTATTGAGATGAACGCAGCATAAGAGACACAGCAGATGTTCGCCTAAAGTCGAGCATCATCATCCTGGTCGGGGAAAACATCTCCACCTCACGAGTGGGTTTTCGCAATTTTGATGGTCATGACAGGGCGAGTATTGCAAAGGCAGTCTCGCATGACGAAGCATATGGATAGCGTGGCATTGGGTTACATAAGAAGAGGCAGCAATATGCTGGCTGACGACCTTGTTGCTGGCTGGTCATTCGGGCAAGATGGTGGCTTTCAGCTACAGGAAGAGCGGATAGCTTCAGAGGTACCTTAGGTATATTATATACGTTGCAGGAACAGAAGTACCGATATTTGGTACAGAGACATTGATGTATCTCAATCTGCCTCCGCACCATGCAGTATTTCGCCATGCGCACTAGTGATCCTAGTTAGGGGTTTCAGGCTGTTCTGTATTCCAGATTCAGCCTGACTCCCAAAAAGTTGGAACACTTTACCTAATTAGGTTAGAGGCACTAAGAGCACCCGTCACAAGCGGCTTGTGTCAGCTGCTTTGTACTGTTCCTTGGTGGCCAGACCGTCCAGACCTACCAAACGTGCTCCCCACCATATGCAGGGCTCTCGAAGTCTTGCGATCCTGAGGACAAACTAGAGAACCTAAGAGCGTTAGCTCCCGCACGACGACGGCCCGCATACGCGCCAAGGGCACTAGCAAGTGAATATCCTGGAATTGAAATCTGCGAGGAAAATCATTCTGTATCCTTCCACACCTGCGCAACATGACTACCCACGGCCAAGCAGATAGCTACTACAATGGAGCCCCCGATCAGAACAAGCAAGCATTTGGAATGCAACAACCGATGCAATATCCTCCTCCAGCACAGAATGGTTATCAACAGCCTCCACCCAATTATGGACAGAACTTTCAGCAGACGGGCCAAGCGCCAATGGCATCAGGTGGAAAACAGACCTTTGATCAAACATTCAAGCTGGACAAACCCAAATACAACGACCTATGGGCCGGGATACTCGTATGTCTTAACTATCAAATACTGTCAATTGACTGTTACTCACCACTTACCAGCTGATCCTCACCTTTCTGGGCTTCGCCGCCGTATCAGGCCTTTCTCTCCAGGGATATAGCGCAAACAAGAAGTATAGTGGTGGAGGAATCTACCATGCAGGCAACGACTTCTCCCTCAATACGAATACTATCGTCCTCTTCATTTTCGTCCTAGTCGTCGCGTTCGTCTTCTCGTGGGGATACTTCACACTCGCGCGCGCATTCACCAAGCAATTCATCTGGATCACCGGGATCTTGAACATCGTCTTTGGCATTGGGACGGCGATCTATTACTTCGCGAGGCACTATTATTCCGCGGCAGTGGTGTTTGCAATATTCAGTATCTTCTCTATCATCTGCTTCGTTAGCTGGATACCAAGGATCCCATTCAGCGTGGTTATGTTGCAACAAACCATGGATATTGCGAAATCATTCGGACACGTCTTCATGGTCAGCGCCATTGGGGGCATCGTATCTGTGGCATTCGGCGCATGGTTCTCGATCACCCTGGTATCCATCTACGTCAAGTACGAACCCTCTAGCAGCGGCAGGAATCCTGCCTGTAGTAAGGGCAGTGGCAAAAGTGGTGCGGGAGGCTGTTCCTCAGCCAAAGTCATAGGGCTGATAGTTTTTGTTACTTTCGCCGGCTACTGGATCACTGAGTTCATAAAGAACGCTATGCATTCAGTTGTTGCAGGTGTGTATGGGTCGTGGTTCTTCTGCGCCGGCAAGCCCGGCGGCATGCCTACTGGAGCCACCCGTGGGGCAGCTAGACGAGCATTCACATACTCCTTTGGCTCCATCAGTCTTGGGTCCTTGGTCGTTGCCCTGATCAACATGGTTCGCCAAGCGGTCAGTATCGCTCAGCAGCAAGAGGCGTCCGGTGGTAACATGGTGGCCTCGATCGCTTTCTGTGTTTTGGGTTGCTTCATCGGTTTGATTGAATGGGCTGTACAGTAAGTCTTGTCATAAAGGCTTCGAGCGAACGTTGACCTTTGTTCGCAGGTTTATCAATCGCTACGCCTTCTCCCATATTGCTTTATACGGCAAAGCCTATCTTCCAGCCGCGAAAGACACCTGGTCCATGATGAAGAATCGCGGCATCGACGCCCTTGTCAACGACTGCTTGATTGGTCCGGTCCTTACGATGGTAAGTCATTCTCCACACCGACAATCTCTCCAGAGTTTTGTGTTTGACGGGCACCAATAAACCCGCTGGACGTCTTCTTAATACAATACTACCTCGAGAAGAAACTGCTGACATGGAAACCTCTAGGGCTCCACTTTCGTCGCGTACCTCTGCGCTTTCCTAGCCTACCTCTATCTCGAATTCACCAAGCCTGGCTACAACCAGGGAGGGGCTTTCACCCCCGTCGTACTGGCCTTCTCCTTCCTCATCGGACTACAAGTCTGCCAGATCTTCATGACACCAATCGGCAGCGGGGTAGACACCCTCTTTGTCGCCGCTGCGTGGGACCCGGATGTTCTGATGCGCGATCACCCGGACTTCTACGCTCGCATGGTCCACGTTTATCCGAAAGTGCAGGAGATGATTCATGCTTAGCCTCTGTCCATCCTTCAAGATTCCCTCCTTTCAGCGTACTGCTTGAGTATCTTTAATTCTCCCTAGTAAGGCAGACATGGAACAAGGTAGCACCAAGAGCATAGCTACCTAGCGAGGCGTCGGATGACAAATGATAGTTTAGATACCAATAATACCCTTATTTTCCCCCCCACCCCTTCTCCCCAATTCATCCATCCCACTCTGCACATCCTCATACACCCTAACCATCAACATCACCACTGGTAGAAGGAAGTTAGCCTTAGCCCTATAGAATATGCTTGGCATGGACTACTAATATTCTACCTTAGGCCATAGATAGAATACACAGAGCAGTCGCTTCCAGGATATAATCTCATCACTCCTCCTCTCCCTCCACCCTCTTCTCCCTTCCCCTTCAAAAATATGTCCCCCCTACCCCCTCCCCACCACCGCCCCCTAAACAAAATCTACCTCCTCTTCTTCCTCATCCACATCCCCATCATGCTACGTACGTCCCCCTCCCCCCCCTCCTCTCAACCCTTCCCCCCCTCCCTTCCCCCTCCCCCCACTAACCCTCCCACAGTCCTCGACCTAACCCCCCTCTACCCCCCCTCCCTCCTCCCCACCCCTCTCACAAACCTTCGAAAATGGTACGCACACACGTACAAAGACCGCTTCTTCACCGCCGACGAGGCGCCCGGCTGGTTCTGGTGGTTTTTGGTCATGGAGGCGGGCGTGCATTTGCCCGTTAGTGTTGGTGCTGTGAGGGGGTTTTTGAAGGGGGGTGGGGAGGGTGAGTTCTTTTTTTTTCTTTGGTTTTTTTTGGGGAGTTTGGGGTTTGGAATTTGGAGTTTGGAATTTTGGGGGGGGTTTTTTGGGGGCGGGGTGGGAGGGGATGGGGTTTTCCATGGACCGTTTACTATTCTATCGGGTTCATTGGGCGTTCGTCACCGCTTCAGGATTGGGTATTGTATCAACTGCACTTACCAACCCCATATCTCCTGCCCACCAGAATCCCCCCAACAACCCCTCCTACACCTCCACCTCGTCCTCTTCGCCCTCCAAACCTTCCTCACCACCGCCGTCTGCATTGTCGAATACCATTCCTGGCCCGAGTTAAGCGCTGGGGAGAGGTCGGCGCTGGGAGGGTTATATGTGCCGTATTTGGGGTTTGGTGAGTTTTTGTGTTTTTTGTTCTTTTGTTTTTTGAAATGGTTGTGAGTGTGTGGGATCTGTGGGATGTGTATAAGTGGAGATGGGATGGTGGATGGGTAAGGATAAGCTGATGATGTGTGGTGCGTTTCTTAGCTGTTGTGATGGGCGTGGATATGTATTTCCGGGTGAGAAGGGGGTTGCAGGGTGTTGAGGGGGGTTTGGGAGGGAAGAAAGGGATGTGAGATGTATTGAGAGGAAGGGTTTTACGACTAGTTTATTTATGAGTGATGGGTAAGGTAGTGACTTCGTTGCTTTAGGAGGAACATTAAGTACATTGATGGGTCCATTATTCTACAAAACAGAAAGGTTGCAAGAAGGGGACTTTTGCTCTCCTCGCCAGAATGCACGCTCAATATCATTCACATATCCCTCTCATCCGACCACTATGTCCTTCTACCCAAGAATAAACGCCGCAGTCGCCTGGTATATCGCTGAAATCCCGAATTCCAATGTTCGCGAATGCGAAAACCCCACTATCTCAAAACATGTTCAATCCTCATCCACAAAACCTGACACTCCTCGCCCCTCCGCGCCTCCAACGTCGGCCGCACCGTCTGCAGAACCTGGCTAACGGCCGCCGCATTCTCCTCCCCACCAAGGATCTTCCCCGCTCCACGGGTACTGTCCTGGAACCACAGCGAGACGACGTACAGGAGCTCGTTGGCGATATGTCTCCGATTCCTTCCCTGCAGGGGGACTTCGTCGCGGTAGAAGAGGCCTTCGAGGGCCGAGAATAAGGATTCGAAGGGCACGCCGATGTCGATCAGGCTGTCCATGACCCAGGTTTCGGGACCGACGCCGTTTTGGCAGTTGACGGTGTAGCATTCGAGGATCTCTACCAGGGCGGGAACGGGGAACATCGTCTCCGAGAGGTTGAGACGGGCACCCAATGTGCGGACTTTCTCGCTAACGGCTTCCCATGGCTGAGGCTGTCCAGTACTCAGGGTGTCTTGGTGCGTCCGCTCCAGTAGGTTCTGCCATGTGGCCTGGATGTCGGTGGGGTTCCGGTGATCGGCCGCTTGGTAGATGAGGAGGCAGAGGTCGAAGTAGCCCGCTTGGTCGGCGTATTGGTTGTAGAGCTAGCACTAACCATTAGCGACGTCAACCAAATGGACGGAGTCAGACGTACAAGGGTGAAAGGGAGCATGGAGCCGTTAAGCTCGGCCAAGACACCGGGTCGTCGATCTGCAGAGATCCTCTTGTCATCTCGCAACCGTTGCAGGATGTCACTTTGAATGTTGGCAATGTCCAACAGGTCCGAAACCTCCCGAAGCAGCTTGTATCGAATGTGTCTCGCAATGCCCGGCGAATTCGTCGACGCATTCGCTTTGGCTCGACTCAAATATTCAATCCTTCGATCCAACGATAGAGGGAATTGACTTCGAGCCAATTCCAGCTGGACCGTGGCTGCTTCGTGGTTATGACCGTTTTGATTGTGATATCTCCAAAGCATATCGGCGTGGGCTATGTCGTTCGTTGCTTTCCGTTCGAGATAGGTCACGATATACGGAGACTGGATTTCAAGCAAGCGGTCCGTCCTTCCCTGAGAGACATACCAATCATACAAGTCGGTCTGGAAAGCTTCGTCGTCCGACTTGTCAATGACTTCGTATGCTTCCTTTATCCGTCTGGCCGCCAACGTATATTGACCGTCAACCATACTGGGGGCCTGACTCGAAGCCTGCTCCAAATTGGTAATGACTCCATGTATAAGGTTGTAGCATTGCTTTCGGCGATCAAAGACTTTCGCACGCAAATCCTATCTGTGTAAGCGTAGTCCTGCTGTCATACGCCACCAAAACGTACCTGTTCCGGTCGACCCTCTTGTATCCAGGCCAGCGCTCGATTTCCCCTATCTTGTTCTTGGGCTACGTCGAGAGCCAATTGAATAGCACCAGCATAGAATTGCATATTTGTGAAACTTTGGGCCGCCCACTGCAATTGGTCCATTATGAGGCTACTTGCGACTTGCTTGTACAGCCTCAGGCTTTCATTCAGCAAGTTTCGCCCGGACTCGGACTCGCCTCCCGCCTCAGAAGCCCTCCTCAACAATTCCTGAGCTTTAAAAACAATGACATCGTCAGCACTGCAGAAGCTACCGCACCGTCTCCGCAAGGCTTCAGCCACAGTCTCGACATTGGAACCGTTGGCGATGTTTCGGCTCACTATGGCCTTGACCAAATCTTTCGCCAAGTCCTTGCCTGTGACAGTAGTAAACAGACCCTCGTAAGTCAACCTTAACACTTGCTGCTGTATCTGGTTCGAGAGTACTTTCATGATCTCTGTAATCTGCTCATCGAACAAGACCTGCACGAACGCAATCCCTTCAATCATGTCCTCTATGAGGACTACAAGCGAATGTAGCGCCCTGTGCTCCGCTTGAAGCGTCAATTCCTCTTGCTTTGTTGATGCTCGACTAAGCGCATCAGGCCCTGCCAGACCATCAATGAAGCTCTTGTTTGACTCCAAGAATTCCTTGAGCGCGACGAGATCCTGAGAAACCTTTCGCAATTTGCTCATGCTAACGGTTGAGGAGATAGTCAGACCACTCACAGGTGACAGACTCTGTACCATAATGGCTGCTTTCCATATCGAGCGCACAAGTCTCGTAATGTATAGCGCCAGGCCCTCATGGCGCGGCGAGGGGCGCACAGAATCAATGGAAGGTACGGATTGATCCATAATTTGGTTTTCATTAATGTTTGGCTTTCCACCGTGCTCAATGAATGCCTTTCGAGCAAAGTCAAGCACGACCGGATCTGTGATCTTGGCAACACGAGACTCAGCTGTGACATCCAACCCTTGCCCACATGCGACTGCCAACGCCGTGGATGCCGTCTCACCAGGCCCATACCAACGGAGGAATTTGTTGATCTGGCCCTCAAGACCCTCGTCGCCACCTCCGGCTTTGATGGCCGACGCAAATATGTCAACGAGTCTCCTCCTTCTATATGTGTGAACTCCAGTGTTGGTTAGAAACGCGACTTCAATGGTAGGGCTGTCATATTGAATAGCAAGCTCATTCCCGAAACCCGTCGGTGACTTAGATGCAGGTCTCAAAGGTGACACAAGTCCGATGTCTTCAGCTTTACCCCCTAGGCGAGACCAGAGGCCAAGTTCAGGGTATTTAGGCAGGTTTGGATTGTCCCGAGACCGGGCAATACGGCCAGTGTCAGATGCAGAAATGAACAGCGAGTCGGTAGCGGCGTCAATCTTAATCAGGCAGAAGAAGTATCCTGGTGCATATCTCACAGCCCAGCGCGTTCCCATCAAGGCTCTCGATGTCGCATCTGTGCCTTGATTATTGGGAGCGTTACCCCATACGGACATCTGTGTCGTGTTCTGCTGGTTCGCTGATGGCCTAGAGGGATATGTTGGGGGAAACTTAACAAATTGGACCTGCATACTGGTCGGGGCACTTGACGTGCTCATCATCATGGTCGAAGGACCAGACGCGGCGCTCATGAATATTCGACAACCAGAAGCAGTTGTCGCCATCAAATGCGATCTCTCTGATTCTTGTGAGGATATCGGCGTAATCGAAACTATTGGGATGCTGGAACCCAAAAGGTCGGAATTAGAACTGGGAGTGTGCCTGATGTCGACCAACGTCTGTGCCAGAGTCTTGGTAATCAACAGCACGAGACCATTGTTTGGCTTCATGTGAAAGACTCGTATAGTCGATCTCGAAGAGAGCGTGTAGAGGAGACTCCTCGTGTCGTCTGCGTCCATTTGGATGATGCGCTCCGCTTCTTTTTTCTGGCCAAAGCCAAAAATAGGAACAGGGCTGAAAGCAGTGATACTCTTACTCGTATGATTGATCTTTGCGCAGCGATTCTGAAACCATCTTTCTTCTTGCTGGTAGGTAAGCTCGTACACATCGTCGCTGCCATAGTCGGAGAAGAATATTCTTCCTGTGGTGACGGAGCCTTCAATAACATCTACACTCGTTCCCTTGATTGGTACTGAAAGGCTGGTCGAGAACAGACTAACGGATTGCCCACCGCCAGGCGCACTTTGCGATGCCAATCCAACCAGTATGATGTCTGCCGTCGTTGCGATGACAAGGAGGCGATTAATGGATGGAAGGAAGACGCCTGACCGTGGGGTGACCAATTGCACGGCTGTTATGTTATGGGCCTGCTGCTGCTCGAAGCCAATCAACTCAGGGTTTGGATGAGTATAGTCCCAGAGGTAGAAGGCATTATCTATCGACACCCAAGCATGATTCAGGTCCGCGAACAACCCCATTTTTGTAGATAGTTTCGCATTGTTGAGCTGGGCGAACACTGCGTCCGGTATGTTGTAAGACTTGATCTTCTGAAACGGTGCCCATGCTGGCTGGGAGGAGATATCATAGTCCGAAGAAGACACCTCTGTGAGACTGTCAGTTTTATAAAGGATGTAGGGCGATGCGGCTTACGGCTAACGCAGGAATCAAGTGCTGGGTATCGCGATTCCTGCTCCAATGTCTGATTCACCGTTCTTGACGCCCTCTCTATAGGCTTTATTTCCTCCGCAGGTGGCCTCCCGGCCAGCTGCCCATTTTGCTGTCTCTGCTGCGTTACCGCCTGAGTCTGGCCTTGTGGTCCATTCTGTTGCTGCGTCGCGCCAGGCCGAGAAACTGATTGACTGGTAGCACCAGAATGATAATCGAGATTAGGGGCAGGTGTCGCTGTGTAGGCGCCAGGGAGTGGACGTTGAGGCGTTTGAGGAGGCACTCCTGACATGCTGCTGCACCGTTCTTCCGCCCCCCAGCACGCTCGCGAGCCTCTCTAAAGTCGCGGTTGATGTTATGATACCTTCATCTGGTCCATCAATTATGTAAATTGGAAGGGGATGTCATAAACGCGTGAATCAATGGTGCGTTAAATTCAGTCAACAATGACCCAGAAAAAGTGACGGCGTTGAACACACCCGACCCTCGTGCTTCGACATTTGATAGGGCTGAAGAACGCTAAACTCCTAGTCAGGAACCGGTCATTGCTCTCTTATTTCCGGCTTGCGGCTCTCCGAGAATTAATTTACCATTCTAAGCTGCATGTTTGCGAACTTTGCAAGTTGTGAACTTCGTAATGTTTGCTATACGAAGATCGACTACACAAATATCCGGGTTGTGCTCAGGTTGTGCCTATTCCGCAACAGCTTCCTCACTGGTTCCTCCGGTGCTGCTTCTTCAAATTCGAAATGACATGAAGGCAGCCATGAAGGCAAAGGACAGCTCTAGGCAAGTAGCGTGCCGTCAGAGTGGTTAACCGTCAACTAATACTAAGCCCGTTGTTCAGATTGGACGTATTAAGGGGCCTTATCTCGGATGTCACGAATGCTGGGAAGACTACGAAACCTGTAAACGCGGATTCGCAGGTTTTAGCAATCATACGCAAACGCGTGAAAAGCTCCGAGGCTGCGGCGGATGAGTTCCACACCGCAAAACGAGAGGATCTGAGAGCACGAGAAACTGCGCAGATCGCCATGTTAAAAGAGTATATTAGGGACGACAACAGCATGTGTGAGGCAGAAATTACTGCAGCCATTCTGGACGTCATCCGCAAGATGAAGGCAGAAGAGAAAGAGGTACATCGTGGGAGCGTTATGAAAGCTCTCGTTGGTCCAGAAGGCTGTTTGGCGGATCAGTCGGTCGACAAAACCGAAGTATCGCGGCTTGTTGGAGGCCTAATATGAAGTATTCTTGACACTTCAGCCTTGTTCTCACTCCGGAAAGCATAGATCAGCAGTGATGGCAATCCAAATTCGCTAAAAGACTTGCATCTCAAGGTCTTAGATTCAATGTTATGAACTCTAGACCAAGAGTTGTGCCACGAAGATGCAGTTTTCTCTCGTCCAACCTTTCTGTTGGTCACCACTACTTAAGTAACATATCTACAAGCTTCACAAGCCCTTGGTAAGCCAGATCAATGGCAAGGGCTGTGTTCATATCCAAACAACGATACGTCCTGAAGTTTGCAACCGAGACCGCGCGATGTACAACGAACAAAGTGTCCTGTGCCGCTCTAGCTCGTATTGTTGTTCTCCGATTACTGGGCGTTTCGCGCGGCCGCAAAGGAACCAAAGATCATGGCTCGCCCAGAATCGATAGTGTCCAGGAGAGATCGCTCAACAGCAAGCATTAGATGAGTGGTGCTGATTGCCAACTCTGCTCACAGTAAGTATGGCTATCAATGGTACAGGAGATTTGCGAGATTAGTGTATGATGTCGAGCCCTACCTTCAAATTCCAGCGAGTAGCTGACGGCCTGATCTTCGTCTTCGCGGATCAGGATTGGGGTGTCTTTCCGCAACTTCCACTCTCTAACCCGTAGCTTTAATCCGGCAATCTTGTTTCGATCAACCCAGACCCATTGGTACATGTTTCCCTTTCCATTCCTAGAACCTTCGACAAATTGAGGTTCGAAGGTAGATGAAGTATCTACCTTTTCGTTCTCCGCACCTTTGGCCATTTCAGCAAGCCAATTCCGCCATATTCTAAAGGTCTTCTTCTCAACGGCGTCGACATTACTTAGGAAAACTCCTCTTCGTGGCCCAATTTGCACCAGACCCGCACTAAAACATAGCTGAGAGAAAAGTTCGTGAGCTTCCAAGCTGACATTTTGCTTGACTACTTCGGCTTCCCTTGTCTGCCTTCTCGATTCCGCTACCTCACTTGTTCTCGACCCAGGGATGTCACCCGCTGGATGTGAACGAAGTATGGACGGGTCTGGATCCATGCGAGTCGGCCGAAAGTGCGAGTACAGCCTTCGAAGCGTCCCTTTGCTTGCGGGATCATTAGCAATATCATATATTGTACCCTGTCCTTCAAATTCATCACTCAATCCAGGCGTGCCGAGATAATCGCAGTACAAATAGGGCTCTGTATATTGCACAGATGGATGGTAGCACTCGAGGATGAGCTTACGATCCTGGAGTGATGCTGCGCGGAGAAGCCGGCCATGGATGATACGGATAATCAGGTTTTGCAATCGGTGGCTAACAGCTCTGTGCTGCAATAATGCTTGGGTTTGGAAGTTTTCCAAGATGTGGACCAGAACCTTTTCACCGTCAGCGTTTCTGAAGTTGTCATCATTCATACGGTAGGGCAACACTTACTTCGTTTGGAAGTCCAAAGAGGTGGGTTTTCTGCCCTTTACCATCATCTTCCCCAACGATTCGCAGTTCGCACAGCGACGCCATTTAACTGCGCTTTGACTGACGGCTCATGTCATTCCTATTGCCCTTCCGTCGGCGCCACTTAGATTTGGAACAGGCATGGATTACATTCTCTTTTGTTTTGTGTAGAGGAGTTGTCCATTCGGGGTCTCTTATTATCTCCGACATTAGAATAGTGACTTTTAATGTAGCATGACGTTGTTCACTACCCCACATTTTGCATCTATCAACAGAGTATCTGCTTACCACACTTGTTTGTGGCTATATTCCCCACAGAATCGCCGAAATGCATAATCCCGTACTAGACGACATAAGCCATCGGAGATACAATCCCTTGCGGGGAAGCTGGATCCTCGTTTCCCCTCATCGAACGAAACGGCCGTGGCAGTAGGTCACCCTTCAACACAGACCCCCAACAGTCAACCTGTTCAATTGACATGATAGAGGCCAGCAGGAAGCAGCCTCGCCGACTACGTTGCCAGAGTACGACCCGTCTTGCTACCTCTGTCCAGGTAACAAGCGTGCTCAAGGCGACATCAACCCGAAATACGAGAGCACATTCATCTTTGTCAACGACTACAGCGCTGTGAAGGAGGAGCAGGCTGAATACCAACAAGATGATGAGCTTGGGAGTACGTTGGTAGAGAAATCACAGCCTTTGGGAATTATTCTGACTAGTGCAGGCCTCTCCTCCGTGCTACTGAAAGCCGAACCTGTGACTGGGAAATGCTACGTAGTGACCTTCTCATCCATGCATAACCTTACGCTCGCCGATCTTAAATCCCCAGAGATCATCCCCATAATTAGCACCTGGACGCAGTTGTACACCGCCCATATCTCCCCAAAATCACCATTGGCCCAAGCAGCAAAGCGCACAATACTACCTTCAGACGATCACCAAAACTGTCTGTCGCGGCCTCATACACAATATCGGTACATGCAAATCTTCGAGAACAAAGGGGCAGCGATGGGATGCTCAAATCCACATCCCCATGGCCAGATCTGGACCACCACTGGGCTTCCTGAAGAACCCGCGGCTGAGCAAGAGCAGTTGATGAAGTATCGGCGCGAGAATGGAGGTGCAAATCTTCTGGAAGATTATGCAAAATTAGAAGTCGAAAAAGAGGAACGGGTAGTGTTTAAGAATGAGACGTTTGTGACAGTATGCCCATGGTGGGCAGTCTGGCCCTTTGAACTTGTGATTGTGGCAAGGCGACATAAGCGAGCGCTCGTGGACTTCGATGATAAGGAAAGAAGAAACCTAGCTGAAGCTATCGCGGATGTGACTCGACGTTATGACAATCTTTTCGAGACACACTTCCCTTACAGTATGGGTCTTCATCAAGCACCGCTGGAAGGAACCCATGACGAGATTGAGGCGAGCCATTTCCACATACATTTCTACCCACCGTTGCTAAGAAGCGCAACTGTGAGGAAATTCCTGGTTGGGTGAGTGTGCATTGATGCAGCTTTCATTGCTATGGTTGACTGACTCTTTCAGGTATGAGTTGATGGCTGAGCCGCAAAGAGATATTACACCAGAGCAAGCTGCGGGGCGACTTCGGGACTGTGGAGGGGAGCTGTATCGCTCGAATCCGCACTAACCTCCAGATTGTGTTCGCCGTGCGCTTGTATATCCGTGTCCGAGCCCTTGTTCACCCTGCGACCGTGAGCTGTCTTGCTCGAGCAACGTTCGACCAATGGCGTCTGCCCCCCTCCTAGCTCATTTTAGCATCATTGGATCGGCATCGCTGTCTTTTTTACCACCTATTGCACATAGTATCCCCATTGACTGAGCATCCACACCAGGCTGCCCGTTGAAACGAATGCGGGCCCCGCCAACCCTTTTCCCCAGGCGGCAGTCTTGAAGACTAGCCACTCACTGAAGAAATGGCACCATGCTATGAGATACGTCCACATGGCGAGCTGGTACATCTGAGGATTGGAGATATTGTAGGCGGCGTAGAAGCGGACGACAGCTGAAACGAATGTATATGTACCAAAGATCCTTGATGCGAGGATTGTGATATCTTGGCCCGACTTTGCATAGACTTGGCGGGTGTTCTTGGTAGCTAGGAAGGCTTGGATTGTATTTGCGGCAGCGGTGGCTGATACCTGTGTATGTTAGGAACAAGCTCCGAGGAAGGAGCGTTTGGACAAGGTACCAGCAGTAGCCAGTAGGGCAGCCAGCCATCGTGCTGAGGCAGGATGGACGCCATTATCTACCTCAAGTCCCTGCACATAACCAACATAAGATTCGATTTTGGTCGACAGGCTTATAACAGCTTGCTAAGATGGGCTCCCCAAACTCCAGTACCGTACCACCTCGCGCTTAGAAGCGGCGCGTACCTGGACGAGGCTCAGCCCTATTCTAAAGAAGAGTTTACCCTCTTCTGGTCCACGCCCTCGCTTTCCACAACGATCGATTTGATAACTTACTTTCACGATAAGTATTATAGAGCGTCTTAGTTTAAATAGAACTTTTAATAAAATAATTAATATTATCAGCTTAATTAAGGATCTATAGAAGCGAACGTTATAGCGCCTAAGAGTACCCTAGAGCTAGGGCTGGATTTCTGATAGTTCCGGGCCGCTAGCCCCTTAGGGTTGGACCAGAAGGGGGTGAACTCTTCTATATCAGCTTTGATTAACCCTAGAGTACAGTCCCTACCATTTACGTGCCATTATACTCTATTAATCGAGTAATCCCTACGAACTTGATCTTGGAATATCATTCGAACCATTGAAGAGGATATTCATGCTGTAAAATATCTCGGTTACCCTGATGTCCTACAGAGTGCGCCGCCCTCCATGCGCGCTCCCGCACGGGAGTCGGGGATTTTGAGGTCCAAAAGAAGGAATCCGAGCGCATTATGGCGAAGAAAGACAGCCTTTTGGCGTAGGGTTAGGAGCTAACCAAAGGCGTGAAGAGCAGGAATGGCGAGGGAATGTTGGTGGTGTAAGTGTTTTTCCAGTTGAGTATCGCTTGTTCTATGCCAAACTTTATCTGTCGTGGTTTTGGAGACGTGTGGAAAATAAAGGCGCATGCTTGGGACTTCAAGTTATTCCCTAAAGCTGATGGTCTAGCACAGTATTCCTCAAACTCATACATGAGTAGCCATAAACCAAATCATCCTTAACCCCGGATCAATCTTCGCCCAGCTTTGCTCCAGATTGTCTCTCACTGCTTGCGGTAAAAACAATCCACTCTCCACTTGCCATTCGGTCCCCGTCTCCTCCCCAACTTGCTTCCAAAATCGGCCCATACTTGACACGTTGTGCCGATAATTGTACCCATTACCGGTTGGCATAGCGTACACGCCGGCATTAAGGCTTCCCATCTGATTACCAACGATCAACGAACCCGGCCTGGGCCTCGTAAACCCGACGAGCCGTTTTGCCACCCGGAGCATGTCATCCCAGGCCCAACAATGCAACACAGACGCCACATGAACAACATCGATGCTGTGGTCCAAAGGCGCGAGCTGCTCCGCCTCCGGCGCCGCCGGGTCTGCCAGCAGGTCGCCGGACAGCATGTGCGCGCCGAAGCGGCCCTCGTCGCGGAACAGCGCGTACCCCATCTCCACGAAGGCGGGCTCGAGATCCACTCCGTAGAGCTGCCCCGCGGGAATCCGCTCCCGATGCGCCAGGAAGCGCAATACTTGCCCGAAACAGCACCCGGCGTCGAGGAAGCGGGCGCCGGAGCGCAGACGGCTTAGGGTCGGCGAGTAGTACGGGTGGTGCGGTAGGGCGTAGTCCAGGAAGCGCACTTGGCCTATGCAGGCGTAGGACCAGATGGCGAAGGCTCTATCCCGTAGGGCGAGGACGTGAGGGAGGACTTGGTCGGGGGGGATGCCGCTATACTCTTCGAGGAGCTGACGGCCTGCAGCGGGGATGGAGCTGATGGTTTCTGTATACCAGGCTACTTTCGCTGACGGGTCAGATTGGCATTGACCTTCAAAATTGCTAGGGCCGTGGTAGCCTCTTCGTTCGGAGGCCATCTTGTTGAGATGGATATGAATACCCTAGCAGTTTTCAAAGCAGGTCGAGGCCATGGTGGTAGGACAGGGGCTGTCTTGTTACGAAGCCTTCACGGGGTGTAGGAGAATGCCGGCGAGAATAGAAAAATCTTCCTTTGTTATAATACATGGTATATTTACCTATTGTTGGGATTTTAGATGCTACAGTCAAACCGGGCTATAACGATATGTAAATTCCATAAGGGGATATGGTTACGAAGGGGATATCGTAATGGCTAGTATTACGGAGTGCTTCCGCACGTTGAGTATTCAGCAGCGCTAACCCGATATGGCTTAGCTACTAGCGTACCACTAAAAATAATCAAATGCACGGAAAATTATCGTTACTAAGCGGATATCGTTATGACTAATATCGTTATAGACTGGTTTAACTGTAGTACCTACTATTGTGTCTAAACACCAACTAACTAAGGTACCTATTATTTTATCTTCCTATGAAGCTAAGGTAAGTATATTCTATCGTGACGCACGAGGGACCGCAACTCCGAAAAGGGCCGGTAAAGGCGATGACAAAGCTCGGGAGCACGACGTTAGCGAAGAGCTCCGCCCGAGCCCGTGGGGCAACGAGAGCATCCACTTCATCCTTATAAACACACCTGCCACCGCCCACTATGTCACAATATCCTCCAGATACTGCGACTTCTCTACAGCTCCATCCTACTCAGCGCGCTCAAAATGCCCGACAAGAAACTCCTCGTCGTGTTCGGTGCCACCGGGATTCAGGGAGGCTCTGTGATCAAATCCGTTCTAGGAGACCCCAAGGCGGCCCATGAGTTCAGAATCCGTGGCATTACCAGAGATCCCTCCAAACCCAATGCCAAGGCTCTGATTGACAGAGGTGTTGAATGTGTGACCGTACGTAACAGCCACTGGCCGTTTGACCTAATGTACCATTGATGCATCGATGACGAATCTTCGCAGGGCGACATCAATGATATAGAGTCGCTCAAGAAAGCCCTCGCAGGCGCTCACAGTGTGTATGCCGTGACAAATTATTGGGAGAAGCTGGACCACAAGCTTGAGATCCAGCAAGGCAAGAACGTTGCCGACGTCTGCAAGGTAAAAGTCGCTCAATATCCGAACCCCGCCAGGTTCGCAAGCGCAACTGTCGTGCTCACCCTCCCATCTAGGAAGTCAAGGTCCAGCACCTGGTCTTCTCAACGCTATTCAACGTCACGGAGCTCTCCTCCGGCGCATATCCCAATGTTTACCACTTCGACAGCAAAGCCGCCATCGAAGTATACATCCGCTCGATCGGCATCCCTGCCTCCTTCTTCATGCCCGGTTACTACATGTCGAATCTAGACGGCGTGCTCAATCCCTCCCCACAAGAGCCCCACGCCTACACCTTAGCTCTCCCCATGCCGCCTACGACTCCGATTCCTCTCTTCGACGCAGCGGATGACACAGGGAAGTTTGTGAAAGCGATGATTATGAAGCGCGACGAAGTACTAGGGAAGAATGTGCTTGCAGCGAGTGCATACTATGCAGCAGAAGAAATACCTCGGACGTTTGCAAAGGTGAAGCCCGAGACCGGCAAGGGTGCCCAATTCATACAGATCGACAAGGAGACATTCAAGGGATACCTTGCCGAAGCCGGCTTGCCGGAATTTGCGCAGGAGGAGTTGTATGAGAACATGGCTTTCATGCATGACTTCGGATATTACGGGAAGAAAGGTTTGGATGATAGTCTGGCGATTCTCGATGAGCAACCAACCAGTCTAGCGGATTATCTGGAGAAAGCACCAAAGTGGAAGGGAATGCACTAAAGTAGACAGACGAAAGGCTCGGTGTGACGACGCGCTTGCAAACGCACGTAAAGCCTCAACGTACTTCATGATAGCAATCTGGTAAAATCGCACACGATTAATTGATCATGCATACTAGATTACAACATGGAACCATGCAATGATACGATAAATCCTTTAATGACAAGAATGGATATCTTCCCCCAGGTGACAGCAATCGATGCCATGCATGATAGGTCGAAGCTTTTTCCAAACTGTGAGGGAGGCGACCTTTACTCCCCAGATTTTCTACCTTACACATCATATTCCCGATCTATCTACCGTGCCAACTCTTAATCTTATCAACAATCTTCCAAGGGGTGAAAGTGAGATACGTAGTCTAGTATTTCCAACCTATTTTTATATTGTCTAACGAGAGGAGGTAGAAAAGGGGAGGGAGCCCTGTCCTATTCAATATCCTATAGAATTATCCGGGCGAATGTGGTCTATGCGATTCCTTCCTGGGTATCGATTACGCGGCGTTGGAAGATGCTCCTGCCCTTGTGTTGTTCACGAACACTGTCGGCATCTGCGACGGACAATGGGGAGGGCGTGGACAGACCGACAACGGCAGAAGCAAGTAGCGGCGCGCGCTGACTGGCGAGCGACGGCCTCAATCCCGTCAGTCCCGGAGATAATGAAGAGATTTTCTAGTTATTCAAGTTTATTTACATAGAACAGGATCAGCTCCACAACAAGTGAGATGGTCGACATGTTTTAGGCTCTCGCTGTGCGGCGCAGGCAGTGGAAGAAGATGTCTCAGGCTGCTTCCCTTCCTGTATCGCCATCTGGAACTCGGGCATCGGGGTTATGCGACCATATATAATGTAATGGACACAGCAAATGGAGTAACTTGTCCTATGAAGTGCCAAGGATCCCCTTCCTAATCCAGCATACTTTTCCCACCTAGAAGCAAGCACGCGAACAGAATGCCTCGGTGAAGTTCAAACACGAGAAAACCATCGATCGAAGTGACGCTCGTGGAAAGATGATGTGTACTACGATACCGATGCCTTGGACCACTCTCCTCGAGCGCGTAAATGAGGCCCGTACCGATAGAACCTGCGAAGCCACACATGTCAACACGACGCTTCAATCGGACAGACATTGAGATTCAGGCCGGATTGTCGAGTCAAGGGGGTCCATATACGTACAGGAATGGAATCGGTATCATGACCACCGCAATCAATGCAATCAAGGTCGAGGCCCAGTCAATGCCGAGGTTGTGAAACACTGCAGGATGGAAGTCGAGGTTAGTTACAGAGTGTGACTGCATCGTACTTTCGCCGTCAAAGGGGTTGCTAAGTGTTGTGAAACATACTTGGAGGAGCGAAGAGGGGAAAGACGGCGGCGAAGATGCTTCGCAGGGACGTGACTGCCGCCACACCACTCGCAGCGTACAGCTGGAAAGTGTCGATGATGTAGTTGAGCGAAGCTTGGAAGATCATCAGGAACCCGGCACCAATCAGGACAGCACCGATACATGGTCTGCGATTGTTGGTCAGCACGAGAAAATGTAGTATAGTGGTTCTTGCAGGGTCAACGGACGCAACCCATGTGATTTCCTTCTTCGAGGTCCAACCGAAAATGAAGAGACCGCCGGCAAAGAGTATGCCACCAACCATCATGGGAGGTAACCGAGCTTCCGGTACCGGTCTGTAGTTGTTCGCCTCAAACTTCCTAATATAGAATCTTGTGTTGTATACATTTGCTGCTGCCCCAATGATGCATCCGATGAGGGTCGCAATGAAAGGTAAGGACCCCACGAATTGGTTCCAGCCCCGTTCTTGCTCGAACTCGATCGGAAATGCGGCGAAGCACCTGCCGGTTCGCGAAGCATTTGTCAGTTTGATGCTGGTTGGTGTGCTCATGAGAGGTGGAGAGGCAAACTAACAGGTACAGGATCCCATAGACAAAGGCGGCGTACATTCCCATGCAGAAACAAATAGGTGTGATGATAATTTGAAGAGGTCTGACGAGGTACTTCGTTGCTAGTTCGCGAACACCAACGTCCCATTCTTCGTGCTTGGCATGGAGGGACCAATTCCCGGTCTCGTGTCGTAGTCTCCGTGCTTTGTAGACGAGCAGCGTACTCGGGTAGGATTCATCGAGGATCAGAATGTCGACAACGAGGACTACGAGCATCATTATTCCGGTCATCTGGGAGAATGAGTTCCGGTTGCAATGGATGGAAATTTCCAGCCCTCGCAATACATACGTATTCGGTCCAGCGCCAACTGACGTTCGATACCATCATCGCGCCCGCAACAATTGGTGCTAGCAACGGCCCTCCTGCGACAGCCATGGAATACCCTGCTAATGCAGTCGCTCGTTGGGCGGGTGAGTATATGTCACCCAAGACACCCCCAGTGTTTGTGACAGGAGCCGAGGAGAAGAAACCAGTGAAGAACCGAGTAATCATGATGCTTTGAAAGTCTTTGGAAGTGGCAGTGGCGAAAGTGAAACATGCTCCGACAAAGTAAGGGGCAAAAACAGCGAGTCTGCGGCCATACTGGTACGTCGTTAGTGACAATCGTTCAAAAAGGGCGCTGATACGCAAGACTAACAATTTCGCTGAGCGGTGCCCATAACAGAGGCCCGGTTCCGAATCTGGCAGCTCGTCAGTGATTGCAGAGATCAGTGTAGAGATAATCTACGCACCCAAGCAAGAATAGAGTGACTCCGAGGGTCGAGACCGTGCTCGACACATGATATTCTTCCCCAACTGCCCCAATGACTGATGTATATCTGGGAAAAGTTAGCGAGGGTCACGGTAGGATATTAGCTTGAGCTGGATACATAGAAGTGCCCCATGAGCTACACATGGTAGTCAAGCCGTATAGAAGTACGGTAATGAATTTCTTCCTTGCAGGCCAGTTCAAAGGCCGATAAGGATCCCTTAGGCCATCAAAATCGACAATAACATCCACTTCTGTCTTCTGATGGGAAAGAGGATGGTAGAAGAAGGGACCATGGTTAGAGGAGGATGTAATCTGGGTCAACGGTGAGCGTGGATCGAGAATCCGTGTCCCACGGGACTTCTCCCTCCCCAAATAAGGCGATGCGTCGAACCCGGTCGTCTTCTCCTCCAAATCATAGCCATCAGTCGACGACATTGTATCAGACGGAGACATTACGCTTCATCACGGAATCTGCTGCAATGATTGATTTGTCTACCCTACCAGAATCGCTCAATACTTATACGAATGGAGATGACTGAACACTCAAGGACTGAATAGCTGGTAGTCATAGCTGGGCCTGGAGCACCTAGTATTATCCCGCAAATTGGCGTATCATTAAACCTCGATTGCAAAGCGCGTTCGTCTCATGGAAGACACTAACTCGCTTTCACATGATATGCACGATGTTACACCAGTGTCATGGCGAAGACGTCGCTCAATCATCAAGAAACAGAAGGGAGTCTTTGGGTCAATTGCAATAGAGCTAGAAGCTAGAGCAGGCACGGACTGTTTTAACGAATAGCCGAGCGCCTCGTTCAGAGGCTCGGACTTAACATGAGCCGATATACCGGGCGTGGTCTCCAGGTTCAGGTTGGGGACGAGGGGAGATAGGGAAGCCCGGAATCGGCGATTAAGGGCCTCTGCAGCAATCAAGCGCTAATGCAAGCCATCTCGTGAATACATAAACAATTGACGAACTGTCTTTGGGAGTATTTTGAATCTGGACAGCGTCGTCTTTCGTGTACTATTCACGATCCGGCTTCTCAGTCGTTCATCCCTCAACCAATCCGCAATCCAATATGTGGGCATACATCGAATACACCCTTGGTCTGATTCTCAGCAGCCAACGTGGCCGCGACGCGAAGCTCTTTCATAAAAGTCCCGCGTTCTCCCATTTGAGTCACCCATCTCTTGAAGTGACGTCTCCAGAATGCGGACCATCAAATTCAGAGTTGTCCAGTCACCACGGAAACGAGGGCGGCAGCCAATTCCCCGTGCTCTCATGGCGACCTTCGGAGTCCGATGTGTTTGCGATAGCAGATGTCAAGGAGTACCTGCTGATAGTGGAGGATCCTGACGCTCCACTGCCCAATCCAATCGTCCATGGCGTCTACTATGCTATTCCTGCCGACACTCGGAGCGTTGATGCGCTAAGTTTTGATATGGCGGCAGAGCATAACAGCAATAACTTGAAAGGTGGCTTTAAATTCGGTCAAAACCGCATGGGAAATGTTTACGGGGGACCTAAGCCAGTACTCGGGCATGGACCACACCGATACTTTTATCAAGTCGTCGCATTGAGTGAAAGACTGGACCCGGATTCTTTCGCAACAAAGCTACCGACTATCGAAGAGCTTGCAAAAGCGGTCGAAGGGAAAGTACTCGCTTGGGGAGTATGGGTTGGTGTTTTTGAAAGAAAGATGTGGACAAGGTGAACACGTTGACGATGTACAACTCAAAGAGTAACTAATGCATCCTAAAGCTAGCCAAAACACCTTCACTGGTGTGAAATCGTTCGAAGACCAATCAGACCCGAAGAATATTGTTGATATTGCAGGCTTGAAAGGTCTCAGGCATGTCGCGGAAGTGTCATCGATCGACGCCATTGCGGGCATCCTTGTCCGCGTAACCAGACAATTACGAGTATTGTGTGAGCAGCTGAAAACGCGTCCGATTGGTGATGGTGGTGGTGGTGTCGACACCGTTTTACGCGGCCTGAGAATATGTTTTCTTAGCGTCTGCAATGTAGAATCGAGATAACAACTTCATTCAAAACCTGCTCCCTGGGTAGTTCATCAGCTCAGTGGCAGCGTTGCTGCATTTCAATGTCTTCAGAATTAGTCCACACGACGTCCGGAAACTCAGAGATGCGGCCAATATCGATCCGTACTCCTTCTCCCATCCATCAGACCTGTTCCGTCTGTCTTCCAGAGACGGTCGCAGCAACAGACGCATATCTCCTTAAACATGGCACAAGCATCTCGAGAATTGTCGATACCAGCGTGATGCCAATCATTCCTCACGGCTGCAACACAGAACCCACATTGTACGCCATAGCTGAGCGAGCGACTACTTTCCAATAGAAAGGTTACGCCTAGCGTCGATGCTCCAACAGCTTGTGACACAGATCAAACAGAAAGAGGCAAGGCAAGGCAGGATGGCTTTGCCGTTGGTCGAAGCTTGTTTTCCAGGCGGACCTTTCCATGAATGAATAGTGAATGCATGAAATGCCTATAGGCGAAGTCGTTGGACGATCCTCGATTCTTCCATTCAACTCCTCCAAGATGGGAAGCCGATGACCCAATCTAAAGGCAAACGTATCTTAGCGATTAATTCGCCTTCCTGCATACTTTACCTAGGTAACGAGTTACGAGGCGCTTATATTCATTGTCGATCCGACAGAAAGTTCGAACCAAGATTTCGACCTTTGTGAACCACGAACTCATCTTCTCGCCCTTCTCCTGCCCTGCGACCCAGCTTTGAAACACGATGAGTCCGTTCATTGTCCGAAAGTCTAAGATGGGGCTACAGGATATGGCGCACTACTTTTTAAGCCGCCTTCTCGGTGTTCGCATCTGCTACGGAGTGCGCGCGGGAGACATTGACCGCGGTGCGATCAGGTCCCTACTCGTATACTTAGATGCGGTTATATCCTCGCCTCGGTTCTCGCCATTCGCCATTCGCCATCGCGAACACACCTGAATCACAGCATTGAGAGCCCACTTTCCACAATGACGACAGCAATAACCAACGTCCGCCTCTTCGATGGCCACGAATTCCACTCCACCCCCAAAACCGTAGTAATCACCAATACCACCATCGCCGCCATCCACAACGACAACAATCAAATTCCAAAGGACGCCACCATCGTTGATGGCAATGGCCACACCCTCCTTCCCGGCCTCATCGACGCCCACACCCACACCAAAATCCCCCAACTTGAACTCGCTCTCAAATTCGGCGTGACCACCGAGCTAGAAATGATGGGCCACTGGACGCCCGCTCAACGCGAAGAAGTCGCCAGCAGAGACGACATCGCGGACCTTCGCACTGCTGAGTTCGGGCTCACCATGCCCGGCGGTCACCCAAGCGAGCTGCACAAACATGTCCGTGGTCCTGGCAGCGGTCGGCCACCTCCAGGAACCACAGCAGCAGGTGGTCCTCCACCCCTCGGCGCTCATTCACACGGCCCTCCACCTGGCTTTGGCAGAGCACCCACTGCCAGCACTCCGGCCGAAGCTACTCAATTCGTTGCAGACCGAGTCGCCGACGGCGCCGACTACGTCAAAATAATGATCGAAGAAGGCAGCGTACTCGAGGCACCCGGCCTCCCCACGATGACTCGTGAAACCATGGAAGCCGCCGTCAAGGCTGCCCATGAGCACAAGAAGATAGCTATCGCGCACGCTCTCACCCGTGACGCAACCCGGCAGGCCCTAGCTATCGGCGTCGACGGCCTCGCCCACTTATACATCGACACACCCACCGAGGAAGGACCAGATACGGCTTTAATCGCTGCAATAGCGAAATCAGGCGCATTCGTCACACCTTGCCTGTGCTTGAATGCTTCGATCATGGGCCAATCCCCAACATTTTTAGTCGACAATCCGCTTATATCGTCCAAGCTGGACAAGCCCTGGCTTGACACCCTGGCGGGCAAATTCAATACCTACCCCACTGGCTCTGTTCCTGTTATGCTTGAAACGGTGAAGAAGCTTCACGATGCGGGAGTTGCTGTATTGGTAGGGACGGATGCGAGCATGCCAGTGCCGGCGTTGGGTGGGGTCGCGCATGGGGTTAGTGTGCATCATGAATTGCAGTTGCTTTTGGAAGCGGGTTTCACCGTGGAGGAAAGTTTGAGGGCGGCGACGAGTGTACCTGCTAAATGTTTCAGTCTAGGAGACAGGGGCGTCATCGAGGCTGGGAAGAGAGCTGATCTGTTGCTTGTTGGCGGAGATGTGGCCAAAGATGTCAGCGCGACGCTTGATGTCAAAGGGGTTTGGAGGAGGGGCACAAGGCTGGCCATGTAGGGTAACATGACTGATGGTGTCGGACCGTTCCTTTTGATGTTTTCAGATCTCGACGGCATTGAAGCCCTTGATTGGTGCAGGTAGCGTAATATGAGCTCTCGAGCTTTTAGCAAACTCGGAGCGCCGGCCGGTCATATTAGATAGAAGAAGACGGACCAAGTAACTTCTTCCTGCAGAGGAGGCAGAACAAAGCCCGTCACAGCCAGAGTCACATTATGTCCGTCGTCTTCTGCGATTCTAGATCCTTGTTCCACTACTCAAGCTCTCAAAATAGCTCTTTCTGTGGAGCGCTTCTGCGCACACATTCCGTCCATCGAGTATAGCTGATCTGTACTGGGTGGTGAGATCGATTTGCCATGAGTCAAATCTGGAATAACTGTAGATTATCCTCAGTAGCGGCATGAGTGATGGAGGCCTCGGACAGCCCTGGTGAAGGTGTGGCCTGAGCACTGTCGGGAGACCTGTGGAGGATGTTTATGACTGTTCCAACGATTCTTTTCACAGATTTCTGTCGCCTTCCCATGCCAAGCCACAACCCTAGCAGCCACAGCAATCCCATACTGTGATCTTACAGCATTTCCTTGCTGCAACATCCGACCTGAGCATTTCCCGACTCTATCATGGCTCCTAGTCCTGATAACCTGGGCTGGTTCTACAGAGGGAAGATGGAGCAACTGACGGGCGTACAAGAGTCTCTCGATCACAAGATCGTATACGCCCTATTAGTCACCTGCACCGTGACCGGCTTCTTCGCCATAGCTTTGTATATCGTTCAATTCATAAGGCTCATGCTGAGTCTGTTCGTTCTGCCCGGTAAATCCGTACGCTAGCTCTTGATGAATCCTCAGTATGTCAATTGCTAATATACATCCCAGCTTCGTACGTTCGGTCAGCCCTCCAAGACATGGGCCCTCGTGACAGGAGCATCCGATGGCATTGGGAAGGAGTATGCACTTCAACTCTCCCGCGCCGGCTATTCCACTCTTCTCGTCTCTCGCACCGCATCAAAACTTGATGCCCTTGCTGCAGAGATCAAGTCGAAATTCAATACACAAACGAAGACCCTGGCCATGGACTTTGGCGCCAACAACGATGAGGATTATGCTAAATTGAAGGCATTGGTCGATGGACTGGATATTGCCATCTTGATCAACAACGTTGGACGGAGTCATAGTATCCCGGTACCATTCATGCAGACATCACAGGAAGAGATGGAAAGCATAATCATGATCAATTGCCTAGCTACGTTACGTGTGACGCAGCTGGTCGCGGTGGGGATGACCCAGCGAAGACGCGGTCTGATCCTCACAATGGCCTCCTTCGGTGGAGTCTTCCCCACACCCCTACTAGCCACCTACAGCGGCAGCAAAGCCTTCCTCCAACAGTGGTCGACTGCGCTTGGTAGCGAATTGGCTCCTTACAACATCAGCGTGGAAGTCGTTCAGTCTTACCTCGTCACATCTGCCATGTCCAAGATCAGAAGATCCTCGATGCTCGTGCCAACTCCCAGAGCCTTCGTGAAGAGCGTACTCGGTAAAGTTGGGAGGACGGGTGGAGCTCAGGGATGGGCTTATACAAGCACGCCGTATTGGAGCCATGCGGTGATGCAGTGGGCTGTGGCAGCCTTCGTGAGTCCGGGAAACAGATTGCTGTTGGGGTACAACAAGTGGGCGCATAATGATATCCGAAGGAGAGCATTGGCGAAGCAGCAGAGGAATAGTGGAAAGAAAGGCATTTGAGCCAGAGGCCACACGTGTGATTCAATAATCTCATTCTGATCGCCTGTCTGATTACTCCGAGTCAGGGCAGCCGTTGAGAAGCTGATACAGCTCATCAGATAATCAGGAGAACGACAAACAACCTCTCTATCATACCAGTAAAGCGCGTCAGGAAGAGGCAACCCATTTAGGCAACCCCTAACAATGCCGGGTCCATTCCATAAGCCGATCGACGACATTTTGCCCTCGCGCTCAATACACACTTTTGTCAAAGCTCGCAAGGTTTAGATCGAAGGCATGGCATTTGAGTTCCGAGATCCGATGTACCTTACTAAGGTATACAGTAGTCTCAACAGCCATTGCCACGTTAGTGATGTGGCGATGCGAGTAGAACGTCTATTACTCGACATCGATGGTCCGGAGACTTCTCCTATATCGGTAAAACTTTGTTCCGACGATTTTCCCCTGGTCATGGCGCCACGGCGCAACAGGCGCTGACGATCTTGAGTCGAGATTCGGCCACGCGAATTCCGTGCTTACAGCCATTCCAACCAGTTCCGCTTTAAGCAAAGCCCTTTCTTGCGGCGATCAGCATGATCAGTAGCATGCCCTCTCCCTGTCCTTCAACTGGCCCCACTATTTCACAGAGGGAGTTTGTTGACTGTTGAGGACCGGATCATGATTAAACGTAATTGCGGGCGGGTGGCCATCCTGGAGTGGGAGATCAGGGTCCTTTGCCTTCTGAGCCTTCAGGGGATGCAAGCCTGGTGCGTACCTAGGCACGCTAGGTGGTCATAAGGGCGATCAGGATTCAGGAGGGAATTCCGTGGCTGTCCGGCTCCTTAGACCTCTAAGGTAGTTCAATTCGCAAGCATCCCTAAATTAGGGAGAGTGGGAAGGACGCCGTGCCCTGAGTTGTAAACGCTGAGTGGCGGAACTGGCGTCCAGGTTTGCGATCCTGCAAGATGTTCTCTGCACGATCGCTTGGTTGAAGGAGCCTTCCATACTGCGTTGCCTGGAGAGAATCGCCGTCCATTGGCCCCAGGCACCATCTCTCCAGCAAGAAGATGCCGGCTCCACAAGGTTCCTACCGGTCGTTAGTGTCTGCGGCAAGAACTAGTGCATCGGACATCGACAGAGATAAGTAGAAGGGGAAAAGTGGGATTAGTGGAACAATGGCAAGTCTTGCCTGCAGGAAGCGTTCTCTAGCGACGGCTATCTCAGGTGCGGCATGGCAGTAGTGCCGTCTTTTTCTCCAATCAACACACAATCCTCCTTTAATCCCCCGCTTCCTCCCCTCACACGCTTAATCAATTTTCGGCTATTTGGACGACGGAGACTCCAAACGAGAGTAAAGAGATGCCCCACCAAGCCTAAAACATACTTCTCATCGTTCTTCATGAGACACTTGGAAGTGTACGCGTGATGCTAAGACCAAATGAAGCAAGATCCATCCCGCGCGGGCTGGTACCTGGCTTGTGCCTGCAAGCTGAACCTGGCACTGTTCATCGTTGCCGCAAAATGTTGAGAGCTGTTCAATCTCCCTTTCGTTGTCACCGTTGTCGTTCATCTCCCGCAGAGTAAGTGCTAATCGCAACTAATCGATAGCATATCGATGCCTGCGAGCTCCCAGACCATTGCAGTAGCGAGAAGGACTCATGCTTCGTCACGAATATATTAGAGATTTCCACTATCATTACTTCGCCGTCATTCACTTTCACTACTAGCGAGTCCCGCTAGCAGTAGTTCTTCCAAGCATCTGAAAAACTCTAGATTCACCTCTGATCTACTTGTCTCTTCTTTTCTTGTGCCCTTCTCTACCACTGTCAGCTCCATACGCAAGCATACAGCCTCAATTCCCAAAGTCTGGCTTGCGTCAGTGCAACTCTTCGCCTATGTGTTCACGCCTGCGATTGCAGTCTTGACCTCCATCAACACGTCCAGTGGTGTGCGTTTCCGCTCTGGCGACGGACGCGATAGATCCACCAAGATGGTCCGCTACCTCAATCCAGGCGGTTTCAACTTCGGCCCGGAAAACCTCGATGGCTACGGCATATCCAACATCGTCGTCGGCGTCATCTATTCCATTGTCTTCTACGCCGCATGCATCTTCCTCTGGCTGTACCGGCGCCATCCCGTCGTCAAGATGAGGAATGTCCCGCTCCTGCTACTGTCCCTCCTCATTCTACATGTCTTCGCCTTCATGGCCATGGTCGTTTACACCCTCAATGGCGCGTTCCCCTGTCAGGTGGAGTTCTGGTGCATGAATCTTTACCTGCCCATCGGCATAGGCCTGTTCCAGGCTCAGAACCAACAGCTTCTTATTGTCAGTCGTCAGCAGGCTCAGCTCACTGTCAACACCGAGCACTACAGGCCTCTACTCCCCAAGTCTGGACGCGGAATAGGTGGTCCTAGATATTGGTTGTGGCGCCTCAAGCTTTGGTGGAGGAGCAACAGTGAGGAGGGAAAATATCAGGGATACATCCTGGTTGCCATTATCGTCCAGGTAAGCATTAGGACCTTGACTGCTGTATCTGAGGCGCTAATGTCTTGGAATGTAGTTCACCGTCTCTTTCATTATCTATAATATCTCACGAAAGTTTAATCATTACGGGGTGGTGTCGCAGCACAAGTCCCCCGCTCTATGTCGACGTGGATGGGAATGGTAGGTTTTATTGCCTATGTAATGGTTGTGGTACTATATGCTGACGTCCTACTAGGGCACCGTCTGTGATTTGGCAATTTTCATATAATTGGATCTTCGCCCCGTACCTCATCTTCAAAATCCGCATGATTCGAGACATTTACCACTGGCGACTTCAGACCATTCTTGCCATTGTTGCTGGGTAGAGCCCTTTTCCATCAGCTCATTAGTAGCCGCTGATTTTAATAGGCTTCCCGGCACACCAATATGGCTCGCAGCGGTATACACGGATAGCTTCCATGTCGTCAACAAATACTGGCTCCCAGGCATGTGGTAAGCGATGTCTCACTCTTTGACACCTCAATCAGGACTAAATCTCCGTTTTCAAGGTTCGTGCCAGGTATCTACACTATGGAAGTAGTTGGTCTCGGATTTCCCATATACCAGATATGGAAGCACAAGCGCGCCGCTCGCGAAACCACCCGTGCGCTCGCTGATTTCGACGCAAAACGCCTGAATTTCCACGATGACTCTACGGCCTCTGGATCAATGAAGACTCGGTCCACCACTTCGAAACGAGGCAGAATGTATCCAATGGAATCCCTGGACGAATGCTTAGCTGGGGACTATGACGGCCTGCAACTTTATGCTTCCTGCATGGAATTGAATGGCGAAAACATCATTTTTCTCACCAAGGTCCTTGCTTTTAACACAGCTTGCCAGAAAGTCTTTCATGAGACTTGCAAATCTACGTCGGACTTCCGCCGCGCTCGCACTGAAATGTTCCGCGTCGGTTTAAGCATCTTCGTTAGCCTCATCCATTCGGCCACAGCTCCCTACCCCATCAACATCGAATTCTCAATCTACAAACGCTTGGACGCCATATTCGGCCCCGCAACCACATTGGTGGCCAGACCAAAATTTCTTCGGAGCGATAGTATCACCACCGCGACTTCATCCAGTATCACGCCTTGGGATGAGCCTCTGGACCACGACGGAGCCGTCTCATCCAGCGACGAGAACCCCTTTGCGGAAAACTCCTTCCCGATGCATTCCATGAGCAGTGGCGGTCTCTCCACCCCTTCATCAGCAAAAGTCAAGGGCAACGAAAGCAGCGAGCACATCGTCTCCGTCAGGCCCGGCGAAGCCGACGGAGCCGCGGAAGGTGTCGCTATCGATCCGCTGCAGGGCGTCAGAGTCCCCGGAGATTTCGACGAGCGAGTATTCGACGCGGCCTTCAAGAGCGTACGATACATGGTCTGGACGGAGACCTGGCAGCGATACCAGGTGTGGAAACGGGGCCCGAGGAACTCGAGCCTTGAGAGAGGTCTCGATCGCTGATTTTTTTTTGATACCTAACGCTACGTACGAATGGATAGATGCGCAGTACATGTATGAAATACGAGGGCAATCGGATTACGGCGAACATGGCATGCTTTTTATGGCTGAGGCCGGGATGGGGAATTACATGTACAACTGAATGGATACTGGGTTGGGGAGCTTGAGAATAAATTTGCTTCTGTACATATTACACAGGGGGCTGAACCTCATGGCTGGCGATGGGGGGATTAGGGTACATACCTTACCATTACATAACTCGCAGGAAAAGGCTATCGTCAATCATGGAAGCGACTCCTTATCATTGCTCAAGGTCAATATCAACCATGCAGCACCTCGCATACCGTGCCACCGTGCGTGCCGCTAGAGGGATACTAAAAGGACTATTCTACTAGAAGGGTACCTTAGCTGCAGCGGCTTTGCGGCTTGCCTTTTTGACAGGTGACAATGACCTAGCTGTCATAAGGTACATAACCTCAGCAAGAGATAGGTATCTACAGCCCGTGCCCCCCCCACCCGTCCATAGCTACATTACGCTTGTCGGACTAGATTAGCACCAGGATATGGTATCATACCATAGAGTAGAGTAGAGTAGTGGACTAACTTGAGGATTGTTCGCGGTATCTCCCGCCTGATCTCCATCACTCAAACCCTGCGATTGAGAGGTTGTGGTGTTGCTTGATAGTGAAAGTCGTATGAATGGTCTCATGGTAATTAGAGTAGGGGGGGTTTTATTGAGAAGGTAGCGCGCTTCTTTGTTGGTGAAGGACTCTTTTGGAGATGTGTATGGGGATTGGGAGATGTTGTGGAGAGAGGGGTAGGGGGTTGGTCTGGTTTGAGTTTAGTATTTGATGTGGTTGTTGTAGTAGGGAAGAGGGTGGATGATTATGTTGGGTAGGTGTTTTGCTGGCTTTGATTGTGTTGGTGGGTTAGAGAAGAACGTTCTCTGTAGCTATCGTTGTAGAATGGAATGGACTGTATGTAGGCAACTATGGTAAGGCCGAGTTCGTCCAAATCACAAGTTCTCACCCAGCAGAGGGATCCATTCTGCCGAATGCCACAGTGTGTCGTAAGAGGCTGCTTCTACGGTCCCTGACGTCCACTCCTGCAAGGATAGAGTCGCGACATTCGTGGAAAGTATTGATGTCCCTCAACGCAAAGCTTGGAAGTGAGACCGTGCTTCTGAGGCGATATTGGCCGTCCTTGAAGGCTGCAAATGGGAATGGCTGGTCCAGGAAGGGATGGTGGGTGGGGTCGATGTCACGAAGTAACATTGACGGGGTTACATGATCCAGAAAATTGAAGCAGGGCTTAGATATTTTGGAGTACTGCTACCTTGAGATGATAGCGTTTTGGGTCAGTCATGCGGTAGCTCACGCTTCGGGCTAAGGAGTACGACAGCCTTGATATCTTTCCTCGAAAATTGATTATGGGCCAAAAAGCATCGCAATGGGTCGGAAACTGATAGACGCTTCGAATTGACATCATAGCGCATATGTCTCTGCAACGAATTGGCCTGGCCAGGTAGCTGTAGCTAAGGATGTCGAATCTGAGCCTGGTATTCTGACTGAATCAGATTCGTAAGGCTCAGAGGCTGTGGGTGTCAGCAACGACTGGCTGGAGCCTGGCCCGTAGTCCTGGTTATTGGTCGAGAGGTCAATGGCCGTGTCTTTGAATGCCGTAGGATGTCCATATATGACAGCGATGATCCAAGCCAAAGGGGGCAAAGCACTGGTCCGGAGTGGAGTGGAGCCAGACGGAAGATCGCCATGATTGCCAAATCGGTGGCCGCCGACCTCCTTCGGCCATGTGCAGATACGACTTCGTGACTCGGTTGACCCGGTTCTGGGCGGGACCTATCGTATTAGGCTTTTATAACTGCCAACGTAACCGCCATATGCACAGCACAGATCTATTCCAGCCACTGTAAGGTGGTCGACCTGTTAAGTCAAATGCATCTGGGTTTTCCACATGGAGTACAGGGAAGACGAATGCATCGAATCAAGAGTCCTCAGGGGGGCCAGAAATCCAGCCCACTCAGCTGGATGCAACGCAGACTCAGGTTGTCTACTATAAGTCCATCCATTGCGGGTCTCCGCTCGCCTGCCGGGATTCCTGTCAATTTGCCCCTATCACAAACAATTGCCCGACTGTGACCATGCTGCTACACGGAATTGGACAATGCCATTCAGGGGAATCCAGATAAGATAAAAAGCCGTGGCGCTAGAGCCAAGCGCGAGCCATGAGCCCTGATGACGGAAACGGCTGTTCTAGTGAATACCTTGATACCTAGAATACAACATATCTTCAAAATAGATCTGCAAGCCATGACCAGACTAATGGGAACAGATCACGAGGATGTCGGTTGCGATTGCTCACGGAAGCAACCTCGTATGTTTCCCAGCAGCGATGTGGAGGCCAAACATCAATACTTATCTAAGGCTGCTCCAATCAAGGGCATTCGTGTGGTTCATGTACTGTATGCCGCTTTCGAGAGACTGTGACTGGTGGGGCTGATGGCCGAAAGGTCGAACAACACTGTCCATGGGGAAAGGGATCATCGTTCATGGACGCAGGGTCACCGTTACGACTCAGTCCCTTGAGTGGTAAAGGCCAGTAGCGTCTGCGGCAAAAATAGGGGAAGCACAGGGTGGTAGCGACCTGAATAGTCTGATCAGTGATCACGATCATTCTGGCCAATGGCCGTTACCTGCCTTGATCAGTGCAGCTTTGTAAGGTTCGACACAACGCCTTCAACTTCACCATCACCACAACAGTAGAACAGCCCAGCTTGAGGAAAAGCTTTGGCCACTTGGCCATGGCATCTGTTGGCGCAATCCTCCCGTGCTGGACCTAAACTCTACTTCTATCCACCCTATTCGGCCGTTTCATGGCCCTTTGACTCGGACATCAACTCTAATTCCCCCATCCTTACCATCTCCACAGGAGCTTCTCTTATTACGCACCACCTCACATCACAGCACAATGACTCCTTCCTGCAGGCAACACTTCTCAGCTCCCCCTCCGCAGGTCATCGCACGTCGCTCACATCCTTATCCGCCCTACTCCCCCACTGTCATTTGGCAAGGCTAGACGAAGGGAGCCTGCAGCAGCCCCCAATGTGCAACGGCTACCTCGAAATACTTCGGTGCAGAATTGGCCCACCTGCTAGCATTCTTGGGCCTCGATGATAATCGATTGTCCGTCCTATAAGAGCGCGGGGCCTCCAGAGTGCGTGCAGTTCCCACAACCTGCTCTGCACGAGACGCAGACCTTCAGTCTGTCTGAGCCCCGGAGAGTATTATAGAGATACCGAAAGCAGAGACGCCTTCGAGCACCGACGCAGAGATTGAGGCTGATCGACAATGCCCGAGGCAGGTGGGCCGGCGCAACATGGACAGCTGCAAGGCAAGGCCAAAGGACCGCGAGAGCAGGCCAGTGGGGGCATCGAACCCTCCTCGTCCGACACCCAACCGTCCATCAAAGATCCAGCCAGAACGGCTGAGGCGAAAGCCCGGAAACGAACCAAGACTGGATGCCTCAGTAAGTCCACTCGACCGTTCTACTCCAGGTTCTCGAATTCTGACGTATTATAGCATGTCGAAAACGACGAATAAAGTGTGGCGAGGAGCGCCCTACCTGCAGAAACTGCGTCAAGTCAAAGCGCGATTGCGAAGGCTATATTCCTCGAGTGATATTTAAAGACCTTCTCGGGGCCTTTCGTCCCGGTCAGCATGGCATCGCAGTCCGCACTCCGCAGGGTTCTGATCACAATGGGGCTTCGGGTATCTATGGAAACATGCCATCTACTCCTGCGGATACCCCAATTGCGCCGCGTCTTCCACTGTATACAGGGCAAGCTGGTTATGGCCCAATACCAACTGGGGGTGGGCAGGTCGGGCCCGATGCTTATTACAGCGTCCCTGGCTATGTGTACGCCCCTGTGAATAATGGCAACCATACGCAACAATACTCGCCACAGGGTGCTTTACCTCATGTACCATTTCAAGAAGCTTTCAATGGCGGAAGCTTTGCCGGAGCGCAGGTTAACCATACCCCATATCGAAGTCTTACGCGACAAACCACTGGAGAAAGTGACAGCGGCATTGACATGGGCTATCCTGATGTCCCCACTGGATGGTCGAATGGTTCAGGATCGTCCACTGCGCAGTCAGCCGAGTTTCCACTCCTATACGCTGAGGATCCCACCTTGATGTTGTTGGGGCAAACTTCTCCCGCTTCTTACTGGACAGAAGCATCGCAAAACCAGTATTCGGAAGGCAAGCCATTGGTATCCCCGCATACAGTCCCAGGCAATCCTACTTTCACTAGAAACCGGATTACAGATGCATTCGGTCCCCAGGTCGACAAACATTATCAGTCCTATGAGGTGCACACGACACCCTGGGTTGAGGAGCCAGAGGATGAATACTACGACGTGGATTCAGAAGACGATATGTACGATCTAAAGCTTCCTTTCGGAGGGACTTCATCCTATAATCTAGGGCCGTTAATAGCCATGTCGGCGAACCACAGTAATGGAGGCAGCAGATCAATGACGAATTTTTTGAACGAAGCCAATGTACTTGCGAGCTACCATCCGTCATACGCAGCTTCTCCTCTCATGGATGTCCACACTGCAAGGATCTTTTGCCATTTCATAACCGCCACTGCGCCAAGTCTAGTTGTCTGCGAACGGCGTTCGTCCGACCCTGCGGTAATCTTTTCAGGTGTCCCAGTCCCCAAGTCGCAACGCTCACTATGGACGTATACTCTACCAATGCTAGCTCTAAAGCATCAAGGGCTCCTTCATGCAATGTTAGCTCTGGGAAGTCTACACATAGCCAAACTTCAGCAAACCTCCCCTACGCCGTCTTTGAAGCACTATCACTACGCATTGAGGAGAGTAGCTAAGGCGCTGAGCAATTCGAAGAAAAAGAAAGAGCCTGCGACCCTTGCTGCGACGCTGTTGCTCGGCTTCTACGAAATTACGACAGCCGAACACAACAAGTGGAACAGCCATCTTTCCGGTGCCCGGGAGCTCATTATGGAAATAGATTTTGCTGGAACGGCCAAAAAGATAGAACAACACAGGTGCCGGCGAGAGGAAACAGAAGCCAAGAGAAGATATCAGATGCAAAATGGCCATACCAACTATCAATCTTATGCATATGGAGAGCCGGACGACTTCCCAACAAAGGAGGACCGACATTTGGATGAAATATTCATTGATACGCTCATGGGCTGGAAGACAAAGTATGACCACCATGGCCGAGTGATTGACGATAGCGATTCTGGTATCATATCCAACGAACCCTTAACCTCTCAAGACGTCGAAAATTTCGAGATACAAAGCGATCTTTTCTGGTGGTATGCGAAACAGGACATGTATCAGAGTATCGTGAGTGGGAACCGCCTATTGTGAGTCTAATATCTCTTCACGTAAACTTCGACTGACCGAAATCCAGATTGTCCTATGATCGCTGGAGCCAATGTCCACCCCGAGCGCCGATGGGAAGGCTAGACACGGTATATGGCAGCTGGGATCATATGGTCTTGCTTATGGGTCGGATGGCGGATTTTGCAAGTAAAGACTTGCCCAGGAAGCTTAGAAGACAGAGGGAGGCAGAGAAGAAGGCTCATACGCAATCTCGACGCCGCGACGATCAGACGTCTCAGATCTCGCCTCAGCAAGAATCATCTACCATGCCAAACGGTATGCAGACTCGCCCGATGTACGGCATGATGCCGGATCCCGGCCCTGTCCGCCTCCCTCCTGGCTTCAATCAGGCTCAGCATGATGCAATATACGCCGCCCCCATACCCAGTGAAGATAAATCCTTGGAGACCGCTACCTATGAAGCTGAAGCTGAATGGGCCTCAATCTGGAACGCTTTCGACGTGTACTTTGCAGCTCTCGGACCGGCCTATGCTCCCCTCGAAGCCGAGCATATGACGCCCATGGCCACCCCGTTCGGTCCAGCCATCTATTATCGGTCATACTCCATAGCCTGTGTTCTCACCATGTATTATTGTGGACGAATCATCTGTATGCGGGTAAACCCTAACATGCCACCGGCCGCTATGGCAGCTGCCGGCGTCGCCGCTCGATCAACGGCACATTACGCCAACACAATTGGCCGCATATGCGCCGGCATTCAACCCGTCGACAGCACCGTTTCAATCAATCCCCACCATGGCGCTGCTCTCATGGACTGCTGCATGCCTCTGTTCCAGGCAGGTGTTCAATACCAGGATCCCGCTCAACGCGGCTGGACCATTACAAAATTGCGCGACATTGCCCGTTTGACTGGTTGGCAGACCTCCTCTTTAATCGCCAGTGGCTGCGAAAGAGCATGGATGCGAGCGGCGGAGATGGGCAGAGGGCCGCCGTACAATCGGACGATGAACGAGAACGCCAAGGACGATCGAGTGGCTGGCAGGGGGAGAGATCCGAGGATGATGGAGGTTCCGGCCAAGGACAACAACGATCGCAGGTTCATCACTGTGAATGCGGGGACGAGGGTATATTGGGCACTGGGTATTCTGGGCGTGGAAGAGGATATGAAGGGCATGAAGCTGGATTGAGCGCACCAACGTTTGAACTTCACACAACGTGGATGAGGAAGACGTAATCGTCAACGCACAATCGATAGGGATTCGCTCGGAAAAGTTTGACTGGATGATCTGGACAAGGTGGATAGGGAGTCGCATACATGTACTGGGTTATCATGGGGCGGATTATACCTAGGGGCGGTTCTGGAGGATTATGATGGGCGACACGTATACATGGTTTTCTTTCGGCTGGATTCTCGATGGGGTTTTATAAGGTATACCCTGCTTGGTGGCTGGCGGGTTTTGGAGAACTAAGGGTAGCGACGACGATGATTGTACGAATATTCATGAGGTAAGGTAGATAAAACACATATGAAAGATAATTCTGCTTTGAGGAATTCGGTACATGTCGTTTTATCCACGGATCCTTGCCTTGAGACCCTGAGTTAAGACCAATAGGGACATTGTCATAACGCCCACCCTCCTTCCCTTCCAATCGCGCTACATCCGCCGTTGTCACCAAAACCCCTTCATCCATCCCCATCCCATCCACCATCCCCCCTCAAACCTCCCTCCTCTCCCCTCCCCCCCCCTCCGCCGCACTCCCCAAAACAGCACACAACCGACTCAACGCCACCGTCTCCGTCGCCGCATAATAATCCAACGCATCCAGCAACAGCCGCAAATGATGATTGAAATTATACTCGTATTTCCCCAGCATTTCGGACAAATTATCGATTTTCTTCGGGTCGTAGGTTGTTTGGTCGGAGGGGATGGGTTTGTTGTTGTTGTGTCGCGCTGTGTGGTTGTGGTGGGTGGAGAGGGAGGAGAGGTGTGGGGGGGTGCCGGCCAGGGAGGGGGTGCAGGTGTAGAGGGTTCGGGTTAGGGTTGTGGTGTAGGTTGCGAAGAGGTGGCAGGCGGAGGTTAGTTTGCTGTGGATCTGGGGGGGCGGGGGGAGGGGGGGTTAGTTGGTTTTTTAAAAGGGCTTGAAAGGGGGGAAAGGATGGAGGGAGGGGGTACCTTGAGGAGTTTCGAGTTCATGAGCATGCATTCTTTTAGGCAGGTGTCTAGGAAATCGACGTGGTCTTCCATCAGTTCGTCGACTGTCCGTGGAGCTTTTTGCGATCCGGGACGGTTGTTTGGGTTGGAGTCTTCGCTGCCGTTGACGCGGGCCATGAGGGCCTGCCAATTCGGTTCGATGACTTCGGAGGTGCAGTAGTAGAGCGTTTGTTGGACGAAGACGAGCATTTTCGCGCGAAGGGTCCAGGCTCTGCGTTTCCACATTTCGAGTTTCGGGTCGCCGCTGTTGTGCGTCCAGCTGAGGACTTTGTTGTGGTCTTCCCAGCTGTTGATCAGGAGGCCTTCGAGGTGTCGCATCGATAGGAGGTAGCGGAATAGGATCTGGTATCTGAACACGGTTTTGCTGCTGATGACTAGAGATAAAGGGAAAGGAACGGAGAACTTGAATTCGAGCGCTTCGAATCCAGTCATCTTGTCCTCTTCGTCCACATTTGGTTTTGTAGCCGGTGTACGATATCGCTCGACGCTTTCGGGGGCGGGTTCTTCGTCGAATCCTCTCACGTTGACAACACGCATTACTAGTTGTGTCAAGCCGACATTGTTCATTTGCACCTTGACGTCCTCCTTGAATAAGTCCTGGGCCGCTACGGTACCTGGCTGTCGGAGTACAAGATCAAGCAGGGATTGCAGTTTGCCAACATTGACCAGCCTCCAGGGCTTCTTCAGCTCGGAGGTGCTAAGGTCCAGAAAGTATGTGAAGAAATCCGAACGGTCTAAAAAGAAATAATGTTTCATGGACCGGAGCCTGGCCCCTAGAGCATGTGTCGTGACGAGTAGATTCAGCAATGAAGAGTTGGCGTGAGCATATGCACCATTGACATTGTCCAGAAATTGCGGATCATCAAACGATGTGGGTACATCCCTGACCTCTTTACTTACATCCACACCACCACATTCTCGGACGACGTTGAGGTACTTTCCGGCCAGAAGCACTTTCTCCTTGACGCCTTCCAGTTGCGGTGGCACATCGTTATCACGGATGGTATACCTCTTCTCCCAATACTCGTCAGTGTAATCCTCCTCGAGCTTTTCCCGTTTGATACTCTGCTGCTCCTTGATCAGGAATTCGCTATGAGGATCTTTGATGCCGCCGTGATGCAGCCATTCGTTCAGCATGGCCATATAAGGGCGACTTGCATCTCGTAACAGGGTCTGTAAAAGAGTTCTCGCCGCCGGATCGCCGGCCATATAAGATAACCTTTCGGTCAGAAGTCGTAGTACGTTGCCTCCTTTGCACACCTTCTTCGACATACCGCCAGGTGCAAGCTCGCCTCCTTCTCGAAGTTGCTCGAGAATGTTATCAACATCGTCAAAGCCATCCACAGAATCGTCTAAGTCTTCCTCAAGTAAAGCGTTCTTCTTCAATATCTCCTGGCCCAATGTGTATAGCTGGAACATCATGTGGCTTGTCGGAAGGGTATGCAAGTGGAGGAGGTGCAATGTAAACGAGGGGTTGCTGAGGAGCTGGTGTTCTAGCTGCACGACGAGCACAAGGTAGTCCTTGAGTAGCTTTGAGATCGAGGCACATAATGCATGATTGATTGCTCCAAATTCATCTCTACTCTGTACCTCTACAAATGCCTCCATGGCTTTGTAGTAGGTCGCTATCTTCAACACGGATGTCGTGAGGTCCCGCAAGCAAGGGTCCAGTCCTGGCAAGATACGAAAGCCTGGTCCAGCCAAGCGGTCTTTTTCAAGAGATGGATTGTATCTGTCATTGTATCGTATGTACTGTCCTTCATATCCCATGAATACAAACAACAAATCTTCTATTATTGCACTCTCCTGCTTGTCTGGCGTCAAGTTCCCTAAAGGCTCAGGTTCGAGGGATTCAGGTATGAGAGATGCAAGAGGGGGTATAGAGACACGGGCGGCTAAGGGAGCCGAAGTGTGAGGGATGAGGGAAGCCTGGGGATTCCACGACGCTGAGAAGTCGCGCTCGTCAGCGCTGTGTGGAATTGCCCTTTCCAAGCTCGAATTTAACTCACACGGAAAATTCTTTTCCTTGGGTGCAAGAGCATGGCCTTCGGGAGTACGACTGCCTGGCCGGACAGGGAATCGACCTTTGGGAGCGCGCTCCTCAATGCCATCGCTGGAAGGAATTTTGACAGGACTCCTCGATCGGACAAGGAGATGGTCTCTTGTCGCCAAGTGAATTTTTCCTATCTGTTTCTCTTTGACCGTCCTGCTGCTGCCATTCACCTTCTGCGCCTCAGACACGCTTCTCCGGTTCGGCGCATTGCTGGCTGAGTCCTCTGATATCACCTCTCCCGACGAGTATGGCTTTTCTCTTGCAGCGACACGAGACGGGGGAGCTCTAATTTTTGCGCCGGACGTTGTTGATAGTCGTCGACTACTTTCGGCTGCATTTCTGCCACTTGCGGAAGTTGACATGTTTCGTATCTATTAATTGACCTCTGTGAATTTCTATGGCCGTTATATTTCGTACAATCATTATCGTCACGTTGTCGTGAATCGCGGGTTGGAGAAGTAAACGCGCCCCGACACCTTGTGTATTCTTTGGCTTGGCGCTCTATTCTATCTCAGCCCTACCAGCATGGAGCTTCGTAGACCAGAGAGCCAAGCTCACCTCTCGACATTAACGGCCGTCTTTCAGATACTCAGTCAGTGACTGCATTCTACGGTGACTCTCAACCGGCAAAATCTGTAATTACAAGCCTCTGGGCTTTTCACAATGTTCATTGCACGGTCAGAATACGGTATACCCCAGTCTCCAGCTACATTCATGTCGTTCACCAGCTAATCGCGACTCCAGACCGGGGCATAAAGTACGACTTCTCCATCCACACTCTCATACATGTACTAAAGTACTCCCACAGCACATTTTCCCCAGAAGGCCGTCTCTTTCAAGTCGAATACTCCTTAGAAGCCATCAAACTCGGCTCAACAGCCATAGGCGTACGTCTAATCTTTTCAGATACACTACTACGTCGGCATGACCAGAAAAAGAGGGCTGATATATACGCTCTTAGATTGCCACCTCCCATGGCGTCCTCCTCGGCGTCGAAAAGCGCGTAACCTCCACCCTCCTCGAAACCTCCTCTGTCGAAAAGATCGTCGAGATAGACTCCCACATCGGCTGCGCCATGTCCGGCCTCCAAGCCGACGCTCGTAGTATGATCGAGCATGCCCGTGTAGAATCCCAGAACCACAGTTTCCACTACAACGAGAGGCTAGGGGTTGAGAGCTGTACGCAGGCGATCTGTGATTTGGCGCTTAGGTTCGGGGAGGGTGCGGACGGAGAGGAGAGCGTGATGAGTAGGCCGTTTGGTGTTGCGTTGCTGATTGCCGGAATTGATGAGACGGGGCCGCAGTTGTGAGTGTAACGTGGAGGAGCTCGTCATGGACAGGTAAAATGCTAATGGGAAGTAGATACCACGCCGAGCCCTCGGGCACATTCTACCGCTATGACGCCAAAGCTATCGGATCGGGGAGCGAAGGAGCACAGGTGGAGCTACAGAATGAATTTCATAAGTCGCTTACACTGGAGGAGGCGGAGACATTGGTGCTCAAAACACTAAAGCAGGTCATGGAGGAGAAGCTGGATTCGAAGAACGTGCAGCTGGCGAGTGTGACGAAGGATAAGGGGTTTCGGATCTACAGTGATGAGGAGATGTCGGTAGTGGTAGAGAGATTACCGACGAATTAACGTAATTGATATTGAAAAGGTAGTAGTGAATGCAAGCATTTCCCAAATGTAACAACAGAGTATTACAGATGTGTGGGCATGTCCTACGTGGCAAAAACATCGCTGTGGATGTTGTGTGAGTCTCGAAACACTGCACTACAGTTTTGGTGAAGCTGCCTACGACTTTCTTTGTCCTAGAAGAGAAACACAAGGCCAAGCCTAAGATGTTACGCTTAGTAGGCAAAGGCATTCTCCCTACATATATTGCCAGTCCAAGGATCAGGCGTCTCTGTCTATCACAGCCTCGCCAAAGTGGTCGGCACGTGCATCCCGACGCACTGGTCCTGCCGTGTGGCAGCCAAGAATTACTGTGTGATTGTGGTTGTTCAGAAGTCCCACTCTTAATGCAATCCATAGCCAGCTCCTGGGCGAATTCCGTCCGAGCGATCCCTGATTTTTCTATACTGGCTGCGAATGTATCATACCGATTGTAATTGAGGTAGATGTATAGTCCAGATCCTTAATTGTAGGCTAGCGTGCTTGATATATTTTAAGGGCAAGAGTAGATGTCATCATCAAAAGGATGCTGAAGCTCGAAGGATTTGATCATTTGATTGATGATTCGCGGAGGCTGGCTGCGGATTGAATTAGACCAGCAGATGCTGATCCAAAAGGGGGCCGTCTGTGGCCAACTTGCTGTAAGACTCCCTCCGCTGCCATACGGTATCCGGTGGTGGCCGCCATGGCTAAACTTGGTCTTACAAAAGCGAACGCTCAACACTCGGCTATAGCTGCTGGCCAGAGGTACCTTTGGCTTCATAGGAGAATGGTCTCGAATTCGATGGAGTGCACGGGGCGATCTTGGAAACTATTCAAACCTCCAACGGGATCAGGATTGATCCGAAGACCTCACTGTACCTGTGTCTCTAGGGAAGCGAATGGATAGAGAGGATCTCGTGGCCAACGGCTTCCCACTTCTTGCACCTCACCATGCGGGACTAGAGCGTCCGATCTAGCGAGCTATAAGTTGGCTATCCGTTCCTATTGGATCGTAGATGCTCGGTACATTACAAGGTGAGGCAACAGTATCAGGCCTCTCGATCTAGACATGATGGAAGCCGCTTTACCCGCCGTCGAGGTACGATGTGAAGAGGTAGCCCGAGCATTCGTTATCTGAGGCGTCAAGTCGAATTTGCCTATAAAGCTGTAGTTTGGCTGCACTATACCGCATAAGTGGGTGGACTTGCTGGAAGAGTGAGCGCCCACTTTGGATTCAATCAAGACGATTAAGTATTCCAGATAATACCGCTGGTGCTACCGCATGCTGCGGGGTATTGGGAGTATAATGAAAGATCGTGCTGGGATAATAGCCAAGGATCGATGCAAGACGAGGCTGCGATACGCGCCGGATAGACATCAAGATTGGATTATGGGCAGGCATGGCCCGATCTGGTCCCTTGCGTGGTAGCGGTCAAGCCGTGAGGTTATTCGTCTACCAAGTAGCAACTGATGCAAAGAGACAGAGCATCAGCGCTGGACTCCTTGGAACCCAAGGCCATGGTCCTGGAACGAGGCTGCAAAGCAGGGGTGGCGCCCCCTAGGTAGCCGCAGGTGCGGTGAAGAAACGCACACGAGCTAGCATCTCTTAGCCAATTTCGAATGGTTACGTCTAAGGTAGCTCACTATGTGTCGGCCATCGAGAGATAGCAGATAAGCAGATTTCAGTTGACAGTCATCCAAATAGTTCTATCTCAAGACTAGAAAGAGATCAAATGACCTTGTTGGCAAGCGTCGGACTGAGGGTGCCGTGACCCTTTGATGAGCCTGCAAGGATCGCAAGTAGACTCTTGGATACCGCAAGAGACGCAAACCAAAAGTATGTATTGCAGCCCGAAGTCATATCTTGAGGGGACTGGCTCGTTGCAATTGGTTGAGCCAACGGTTAGTAGTTCCCCTTTAGGGGTTGGGGAAGGCAGGCACCACCCCAAGATTCGAGTGCGGGACAGCACGAACTGCTACTGTTATTGTTCCATTCCCAAATTGAGTGCTGTCCGGCATACTTGTGTGGGGTAGAACGACCTAGTGTCCACGTATAGCTGCGGCCAGAGGTTAGCCATATGCATATGCGCCATTACGCTCGTCTTTGCGTCCGGCCTCCCTCAGGGATTCCCTCGTCAGAAGTCGATCCCGGTTCTTGCGGTCCAGGTTGCCTCGATGTGAGTGAAGCTTACAGTAGCGGTTGTTAGGTTCTGAGCCATCCAAAGCCTAGGTGTCGAGGATTTGCCGCCTTCTGGGTGGTGAGGTTTGCCAACGACGCCTGACACCAGGAGACTAGACAAGATGTGTATAGGCATGTGTGGGACCGAGGCAACATCTGAGGAGTCTTGTTTTGATTACATTTACTCTTTAGCCTGGACATTGCTCTGGAATCCGATCATCATCGCTGGCTGAGAGACAATCGGTTAAGGAGAACCAAGAAATTGAGCACTTAGGAGGATAACACATGGCGTAGGTGCAGCATGATGCAGGTGCTGGACAAGCATTGATGAGACGACCAAATAGAAACGCTCACCCTGATACTACCGCGGTCGACCCTAAGTACGAGGAGACCATCACGATACACGACCGGGAATTCCAGAAATTTTCTGTCGATCATACCATACATCTTGTGCCTATCGATGATGTTGTTCAGCCACTGGTGACACGAGTGACGTTTGCTTACACATAAACAGGAAGAGGCCGAGCGACTGGAGCATCAGAACCGTGTCTTCAATCTGATATTCGATGGACGGCTTATCTTTCCCCCATTGAGCAATCCTAGGAATGTCCTGGATTGTGGATATGGGGCAGCCTCATGGGCCGTCGAGGTAGCGGAAAGTTATCCTGATTGCGAAGTAAGGACACCCGTGTGGAATAGTGATCGATGCCACTAATTCTCTGATAGGTCATTGGTGTAGATATATCTCCACACATGAAACCAGACGACATCCCAGAGAATTTCTGGCCTGAGGTACGTGATAGACGTTTCCACGTCAAAGCCAAGGAACAGTTCTCGGGCTTTTGTCGAGTGCACGGACATTGGCAATACGATGAACTAGAAGACTGGAGTCCTTCCGGCACAATCGTTCGACATCTCCATGGTCCTCCTATTTTTCATGCAACAACGTTCGATGGGCGCCGGCCACATCGGCGGTGGTGGAGAGGAGCTACATCCGTACTTGATACATCATGGTTACCAAGAGATGACGTCGAGCTGCAGAGGCCAAAGTGTCGTACAAGTCATGACCTCAAAGCTAAGCGAGACAGCGAAGAACTATCGTGACAGGGTGAAAGCCAGAAACCATCGGCTGACAATGACTGGCGCAGCTTGATGATATCAATCGGCCACTGGCATACGGACCAGATACCTTTGACCTTGTCCAATCAAGACTGGTGGGTGGAGGAATCAATGCTTTGAGGTGGCCATCCTATCTTAGCGACATCAAGAAGTACGGCCCCGAGCCCCGCATTCAGCATCAGTCGTTATAATTCCACAGTGTGTATTGACTGACGATATTAAAGAGTGTTAAGGCCTGGAGGCTGGGTTCAGATGATCGAGTGTTACTTCATGTGCCAGTCCAACAATGGTTCCATCACCGAGTCACATCCTTTGCGTCGGTGGAGCGATAGCTACATCCGATCGCTCGAGGGTATCAAAGATCCTAGAGCACCATTGCGGTTGCAAGCACTATTGACTGCTGCCGGTTTTGTAGAGGTTGAGCATAGGATGATACAAATGCCTCTCAGTGGGTGGCCAGAAGGTACGGCGAAACTCCCATCCACATCTATGGCGACGTGTGCGTGTATTCAGTCGATTACCCATGTAATGCTAACATCTTGACACGATTAGATCCAAGAGAACAGCAGATCGGACAAGAAAACCGAGAAAACATCCATCAAGCCTTGAGCAACTTGGCCATCTTTCCATTTACCAGACGATTAGGGATGTCTATCCAAGATGTCAGGGCTCTGGTCGCAGAGGCATGTGTTGACGCCGCCAATCCTGCTCTAAAAGCCTACTTCCCCTTGTAGGGTCAAGACCTTTCTATCTTGCCATGCCCATCAACTGACCCAGCGCAGATACGTCTGTATTGGGAAGAAGTCAAGTCAGTGACATCAAATACGGCCCTGCCCGGGTCTGGCTTGGTTGCAGATTGGAAGGTAGCCGGAGCAGGGTTCGTTCAATGCCATGGGTCCAATCGTATGGCAAGTCGTTAGATAATACGAGACGGTCTTGCTCTTTGGCTCATCATACGCACAGCAATACTCATGAATGGCAAGTTCGTACATAGAGTCGAGCTAGATCTATACAGCGTAATGAAGAGTAGATGTGTAGAAGAATAGCGATCGGACTTTAAAGCGCACGGTCTTTGAAAAAGAATAGAGCTAAGAGTGAAAAGGGGGGGGAAGGATAAGAGACCCAGCAGTTTGGTAGCGAGTAAGTAACCTTCGTCAACCCGCCCGCTACTGGCTTCATACCAGATCTTTGTCCTGGATGAGATTTGGCATTGAAGATGGAGAAGTGCTCATCTGGTGAACCAATCGCATACAGAGTGTGGAAAGAGTAAATTATCAGTCCTACTTCGAAAATCCACTGATTTCATTGACAATCGTATATAGCTACCAGATCACTCTCAACAAATGCGATGGGCACGAAGCTAGCCAATACGATTATCTTTAAGAGGATGAGATTGCAGAATGCAGAAGCGCTCATCCCTATGGGATATGGCTCTCATGAGTGGCCCGTCGTCAAATTCCGACGTGATATCTCTGCATACAGGCTACGACGGCAGCTACTGCAACGATTTGACCGCCCACATACCCATCCGGGCTTCGGATTCGGACTTAATGCTTTTGGGACAAGCTGGTGAGACTAGAAGTACCAAAAGCACTTATTAGACTCGGACCTCCCCTGTCGAAAGTATCTTGGGGAAACGGCAACTCCGGCTTGGGAAGCCATTGTCGGCCCTAAACGCCCTAGACACGGTTGACTGCAGCTGTTGAAGGTCATGTGATGTGGCGTAGGATAAGGGCTGAGTAGAATACCCGGAAGCGATCCGCAGACGCTAGTTCTCAGCCTGAGCACGAGTTCGGGCACTCAACTCTCAAGCTCTATTTGCAGACTCACAGCACCAACCGATATCCTACTATGCCTTCCACACACAAGAAAGATAAGCCATGGGACAACGATGAAACATTCGACAAATGGAAAGAGGACCCTTTCACGCCGGCCGAGGCCTCTGGTACATTTACGGAAGAATCCAGCTTTGTACTGCCATGTTCATTCTCATTCTGATACATAATCTGACTGATGGTAAAGGCAACTTTGTTTCCTAAGTACAGAGAGGTTTACCTCAAGGAAGCATGGCCTTTGATAACCCGATCGCTCGCAGCGCACCAGGTACGTTCCCTTAACCGCTACCTGCTAGTAAGAGCATCAGTTTAGACTGACCGGTAACTAGATTGCGTGTACTCTTGATCTCATTGAAGGTAGTATGTACGTATTACTTGTTCCTCTCTGATTGCTCCCGGCGATCAAGCCGTATGACATGTTCTTAGAACGACTTAAGAGGACCTGCTTCTCCACAATGCTTCATCTCTTTGACCTAAACCTCTCACATCTTTCACTGACTTCGATGTCATTTATAGGTCGGTCAAGACGACTCGGAAGACCTACGACCCTGCGTCCATTCTCAATGCCCGCGACCTCATCAAGCTTCTCGCTCGCAGCGTCCCAGCTCCACAGGCGGTCAAGGTGCTGGAAGATGGCATGGCGTGCGACATAATCAAAATCAGGAATCAAGTTTCGAATAAAGACCGCTTCGTTAAACGAAGGCAGAGAATACTCGGACCTAATGGCTCTACTCTGAAGGCTTTGGAGCTACTGACTGGTTGCTACATACTAGTGCAAGGCAATACAGTCAGTGCGATGGGTCCATATAAGGGCCTGAAGGAGGTACGGAGGGTGGTGAACGACTGCATGGCCAACATTCATCCGATGTAAGTGCACTCAGGCCCGAGCATCCGCTTAGCCATACATATTGGGCATGGGAGACCTATGCTGACTGCAAACGCCACCCAGATACCACATCAAAGAACTAATGATCAAAAGAGAATTGATGAAAGATCCCGAACTGGCAAACGAAAACTGGGAGCGCTTCCTCCCACACTTCAAAAAAAGAACTCTGAGCAAGAGAAAGAAGCCGCTCAAGATCACAGACAAGAGCAAGAAACCATACACACCATTCCCGCCCCCTCAGGAGAAAAGCAAGGTGGATCTGCAGATCGAGAGTGGAGAGTACTTTCTGGGAAAGCAGGCTAAGGAGAGGGCTGCTAGGGAGGAGAGGGAGGAGAGACAGCGAGAGAAACAGGCGGAGAAGAAGGTGGCTAGGCAGAAAGAGTTTGTTCCACCGCAGGAGAAGGACTCGGGTTCGCTGAAGAAGGAGAAGAAGCGGAAACGAGAGGAAGCGGATGGGGTTGAGGTGAAGAAGAAAAAGAAAAGGCGGGCAGTAGACGAGGAATCATGAATTTTATACTTGACGCATGACCATGGCGGGAGTGTGAGCACGATATTACAAACGGAGTCACGATAAGCACGTTCCCTTGCTACGAGCGGATACCCGTCTCGTGAGACACTCGGCAAATGCGGGTATCATTGAGGCCAGATGTCGTGTCCTTCTCGCCCGTTGCTGTACATTCTGACATATCTATTGTACATTCCAACTACAGCGTTGCGACTCATCTACATATACGATGGAATCACGCCCCGAACCCTAGAGCTATCTAACCCGCGAAGAAGCTCCATCAAGTCGTGGTCCCATGAATATCCATATCTCTGCTCGATCCGCAGTCTCGTCTATCAGGTAGATATCAACTTTAAAAAGCCATCCCGGGACCATGTTCCGCAAAGTCGTATATCTATCAAATAAACAGTCAGCTTCGAACCTCTCCAAAGAAACAAGCCATGAGACAAACTAACCAAACTAGTCCAGCCCCCACCGCCAAACGTGACAGGACTCCTCCCCTTATCCACAAAGCCCATCCGCTCATACATCCTCACCAGATGCTCATGCGCCAACAATGCAATCCGATCCGCAACCCCACTCGTCTCCATCCTCTGCTCATAACTCTTCATCAACGTCTTGGCCAACCCTCTCCCCTGATAAGCCGGCAACACGGCAAGCGTCTGCACGCAGATGGTGCGGCCGTGGTCTTGATGTCCTCGCTTCTCCTGTGGCGTGGAGCGGAGGGTTTTCCAGTTTGGGGGGAATTCCATGCTGGAGTCTGTTACGGCGGGGGCGCTGGTTCTGTTTGCTATTATCATAGCGATGAGGACGGATTTCCGGTGAGGGGTGGAGGTGTCGGCGGGGGCGGCTGAGGGGAAGGTGGGTATGGTGGCGGTTGAGGGCGGGGAGGTGGTGGTGGAGAAGAGGCCGAGGGAGAGTTCGGGGCAGGTGGATAGGCGGTATATGAACTGTGAGGGGTGTGAGCGACATTTGTGGGTCGTTGTTGAGGCCAGAAGTTGTTTGTTGGAGAATCGAATTTATAAACGTATGAAAAATGGTACGACGAAAGATGAGACGAAAAAAGGGATTTCCTCTTGGTAATGAACGGCTTCCCAAAATACGAATTACTGGTACTATCCGGAAATGTCTACCTTTTCTCGTGAGCATCTCTCCTGCTCCGGAAAGACTGCATTCTCCAAGGCTACGCAGCTTTCGAGATCTGACAGTGACAAGGTCTGTACGTAAGGATGCAGAGAGTTCTTCTCTTCGGCTTTCGCCTGACCAAGTCGAAATTGCGGAACACTGTACTCTGATGTCTCGTCTCGATGGATCGTGAATTCTTGATAGCCATCGTTACCGGTAGCCGTCGCAACCTCCGTCCTGTCCGGCGTCGGTGTCGAAGGCCTGGGGCTTGCCACGAGGGCGTCGTCCTTGGAATCCGAGATAAAGAGGTCTCGAGGCATGGTGCCAGGATATGCAAGGTGGAATAATGGTGGGAACTGGGAGACAATTGGCCAGATACAGGGAATGAGGGCCTAGACTCTCAGCGTGGTAGCACGCCAAGTTCTGTTGATCGTCTTACTTGGTCTCGTGCAGGTGCACGGCTTCGTCATCGACCCTGTCAGCCATTGGCTTTGGGTCTTGGGATACTTTGGTACGTCCTCAGCTCGGTGCTCCAAGCCAAGGGCGGCCGTTCCCTGTCCGCAGCAAGCCATACCCGGTCTTCGAACTTTCCAGCCATGGTATGATAGAGCTGACGAAGCTGCGAGGCTGGCCGATGAACGCTCCTCTTAGCGTGAGAACGTAGTAGGTTTCACTTACTTAGCGTTCAGCCCTAAGTAGATCTGAATGACTCGAGCTCCTCCTTCTGTGATTCGGGCCTAATCACCAAGTCTATACGAAACACCTTCCTCGAAGATTGTATAATTATCCAAAGGCTATAATGTTGGACACGAGTGTGGCTTGTCAAACCTAAGGGTTGTAGTATAGAGGTGTGGACAAGGCGTAGAATAGGTGTGGTGGAGGGGTGTTGTACCCTTCGATACAAAATGCAGTGCCACATCAATGGAGCTACTTTCCCAGCCGAAACACGTACATTTCCTCCATTCATTGACCGGGACCAAACCTCATTAGGCACCTGCTTCAACCCCAATGCTAGAGATGTGTGATGATTACGAGCAGGTTCTGATTAATAACATGGTCTCTTCATCGTGTTATTGCTGTCGTGGCGAAGTGTTTGGCTCGTCTAACACACGAGCCTCCTTCGACCTTCTTCTATAGCTCTCCATGCCCTGCACAGATTGCTGGCATTCTCATAGTTTCTGTATGCCCGCCACAATCTTTGTTCCCTGCGAACTTCGGTCAGACACCGGCTAGCTTCAAGACGAAACCCCTCAGCTCGACAGACGGGCCCCGTTATAACTTTCGAAATTGCTTCACGCCAGAAGAAGAGGCTTGGACTTCGTTCTGCTGCTCTCACGGTCTTAGTATCATCATCATGTAAGTGCTGAACAGTTCCTCAAGCGGACAGGACTGAAGAAAGCCTGCAGGCGGATCACCATCTCCCTGGGGACTATAGACGCTCCCCAATACAACATTGAGCAGGACTTTCTCACAAGTGATGTGAGCCCAGACATTAGTATTGACGACCTCAAGGCCTACATAGAGAGTGAGACGGGCGTTCGAAGCACAGATCAGAGAATATACTACAATGACCAAGAGCTTGCTGATGGGTCAAAGACCCTACAGCAATGCCAAATCGCCGAGGACTCCATGCTTGGCTTGCAAGTCAGAGCGAACCATACGCATCCTTTCAACGTTGGGTCACCGAGACCGGCTCAAAGCCGGGCGCCTGATCCAGAGACGTATCGTCTCCGAGTCTTGGGAAACCCCGCGGAACTTGCCCAACTACGAGCAAGGGCTCCAGATCTTGCGAATGCCGTTCAGGATCCAGTCCGTTTCCGAGAAACCTTCGAGGACATGTTGCGGCGGCAAGCCAGTATGGAGACCGAGAGGCTGCGCCGGCAGGACTTACTTGCTGCGGATCCTTTCAACATTGACGCCCAACGAGAAATTGAGGAGATGATTCGAGAGGAGCAGGTGATGGAAAACCTGCAGAATGCAGTAGAGCACAATCCAGAAGGTACCGATGCTTTAGACTTATAATGCGACCTACGTGCTCGATGCTGACGCAATGCCTCTCTAGTCTTCGCAAGAGTACACATGTTATACATTCCCGTCGAAGTCAATCAACACAAGGTCAAAGCCTTCGTTGACTCAGGAGCTCAAACGACCATCATGTCTCCTTCTTGCGCCGAGAAATGTGGAATCTTCCGCCTTCTCGACAAACGTTTTGCAGGTATAGCTAGAGGAGTAGGGACGGCGAAAATCTTAGGTCGGGTTCACTCCGCCATAATCAAAATCGGCACAGCATTTCTTCCCTGTAGCTTCACCGTCATGGAAGGCAAGGACGTAGATCTGTTGCTCGGGCTGGATATGTTGAAGAAACATCAAGCATGCATCGACCTGACAAAGAATGCTTTGGTTATCCAAGGCAACGAGGTCCAATTCTTGGGCGAGGCCGACATTCCCAAGAATGACGAAGTTTACAAGGAAGAGCCTACGATCGCAGGGCCCGAGGGCACAAGGACGGGCGCTATATCAGGCACCGTCATACCAGCCGGTGCTCCAGGGTCAAGTGGCAGTTCCGCAGCCGGACCATCTGTGCAGCCAGCCTCAAGACCGTCGGCACAGTCAGCAGCCAGCACCGCACCTCAGGGACAGGCAAAAACTGGCCCAGCGTCATTTCCGAAAGAGTCTGTCGAACAATTGATGGGCATGGGCTTCTCCAGGGAAGAATCCATTCACGCCCTGGAAATGGCTGGTGGCAATGTCGAATTGGCTGCCGGATTCCTACTATGAGAGCACGGATATCTACAAAACATACCGAAGAAGATTTTTTTGCATGAAGGGAGCATTTGTACCATAGAGAAGCATCGTGGGTCATTTCGAACGACGCAGTATACATACGCACATATAGAGACGACCAGAGAGCCCAAGCTCTAAATGACTATATTTTTTGCCCGGGAAAAAGGGCTCCACTGAAACCCCTCTGCTCACATATCTCAAATCCACTCAACTACTCACCTCATACCTCCTCTTATATTCCTCCACCCTCCGCATCTCCCCCTCATCCCCCACATCCCCCAACACACCAATCAGATCGTTCAAATCAACCACACTCAGCACCGGAACCCCATACTCCCTCCTCACCTCCTCAATCGCACCCCCCCCCTCATCACCCATCCTCTCCATCCGATCCAACGCCACAACCACTCCCACCAAAATTCCCCCTTGCTGCTTGATAATACCGATAGCCTCCTTCATCGCCGTCCCAGCCGTGATCACATCGTCGATGATGATTACTTTTTTTCCAGAAAGGGGGGCGCCTACGATGAGGCCGCCTTCGCCGTGGTCTTTGGCTTCTTTCCTGTTGAAGCTGTAGGTTATGTGGTTGTATTTGGTGGGGTTGAGCTGGGCGAGTTTGTCGGTTGTGGATGTTGCTAGGGGGATGCCTTTGTAGGCTGTGGGGGTGGTATTAGTGTTGGTGTTTTTGGGTGGGGTTATGGTGGGAGGGGATATGGGAATCGGAGGGGACTCCATTGTCTCTTTATATGACTCGGAGTTCGAGAGATGGTCTTGGTTTGGGTGGAGAATGTGTGAAAGACGTACCCTGTATGCATCTGGAGTCAGTAGTGTCACGAATAGGGGATATGGGCGAGCGGTGATGTGTATGTGAGTGTGGCACTATGATAAATTGTCCCTGAACTATATTTCGTGACCCAGATTTGATGGGAGATTTATAGAAAGATGGTTGTTTTCAAGGGCGACAGGCAAAGTTTATCAAGATAAAACGAATATGGGCAAATCATGGGTCGCGATCTTCTTGATCATGGATTTCTGAACGTAGACAGTTGTAGCACATTTAGTGAGTTGCATGGCCTCTTCATCAAGCCCACTGCTCCTGGAACATAGCTGTCGTTGAAGGAATGGGTAGCAAATAAACAGCATAGCTTCGTGGGAACGTACCGGACCGAACAGCACATCGAATTCAAAACCTGGGTTCAGGGAGACATGGTGTATGAGGGTCTGTGCGAATGCAGTGGAGATGGAACGGAGTAGAGACGCGCTGTAGAAGAGCCCAGCATTGAAGAAGTACGGTGACTATGAGATATGTTGAAGTTAGCATGGTACAAAGCGACAGGTTGTTGTTATTGTGGTAGCTGTCTGAAAGAGCTTCTATTGAATCCCGTGTATTTGAATCGCCCAAAACGCTGCCCTCGTGACTCCAACAACTTCAAGAAGCAAGCGGGTTGTTATGCATCGTCCCACAAGAGTAGACGTACCTGCCGTCCACTCTTAAGGGTGAATGTCCCAAAGGTGAGGACGGACGCGGAGAGACAGGATTGTAGGAAATCGGATTTGTAGGTGGCTAGGGCGCTGGCTGTGGTGGCAGATTTTGGGTCATGAGGGATCAGATCGTCGACATCTTCTTCTTGGGCACCATGCAGGGGAAGAAGGTCCCCAAATAGAGTTGTCATTCCAGCAGCGAACAACTTTGAAGGTGTAGAAGTGTAGATAAGATAATGAATTCGGAGACGAGTCCTCTAGTCCCACTCTTGGCGGTGGTTCGAGGTGGGGGTGGCCATGCGGAGAGCCGATATGCATCGAGCGCATCATCTTGTACATACTGAAAATCGAACATTCAAGAAACATTCAAGAAGCCTTGATCTCATCCACTCGGCAGATAACCCACCTTGCCAGATCCTACGTTCGCAAAGGCCCGGACCGTACAATCCTTCCTAAGCCGAGTTCGGGGTCCCGCATAGTGTTCGAGACTGTGCCGATTGGCTGCAATAGTCGGGAGCTTTTCGATAATCCATGGCAGTCATTGTATAACGTACTTTCCAGACAATACCTAATACCGTGGTGCATGTCGCGACAGCTGGTAGACCGGTGGGCCAGGAAACGATACTTTGCAGAGCTCTCGTGCTAGCAAAAGGAAGAGAGATCCAACCGACGCTTTCCCGGGGCCTTCTGATTGACGGGGAACCGTCTGACAGTGGTTGAGAGGTGAGTTCAATATGCTTCTATTTCTGTTATAGACAGTGTTTTCGCGCAGAAGCTGATGACTTATATCAAGATCCATAAGAATGCATATAAGCAAGAAGCTCGCAGCGGCGGAAAAGGCGGCGGAGCCAGTTTTCTCGTTCGAGTTCTTTCCTCCAAAAACAGCCCAGGGTGTGCAGAACCTCTATGACCGTATCGATCGTATGCATGACCTGGGTCCGGCATTCATCGACGTAACATGGGGCGCTGGAGGGAGCAGATCCGAGCTTACGTGCGAAATGGTCAATGTTGCACAAACGACCTACGGCCTTGAGACCTGTATGCATCTAACCTGCACGGACATGGAGAAAGAGAAGGTCGATAATGCTTTAAAATCCGCCTTCGCAGCTGGGTGCACCAACATCCTGGCTCTGCGCGGGGATCCTCCACGAGAAGAAGAGACATGGCAGGCTATAGAAGGCGGGTTTCGCTATGCTAAGGACCTGGTGACCTATATCAAGCAGCGATATGGTGATCATTTTGACATTGGCATTGCCGGATATCCTGAAGGCTGCGATGACAACCGCGATCAAGAGATGTTGACGGAGCATCTCAAGCAAAAAGTAGATGCTGGCGGAACGTTTATCGTAACCCAGATGTTCTATGATGTAGATAACTTCTTGGATTGGGTGAAGAGAGTTCGGGCCAAAGGTATCACTGTGCCAATCGTGCCGGGAATCATGCCTATCCAGACGCATGCTGCGTTTGAGAGGCGTGCAAAGTTTCATAATGCTGTTATCCCGCAGCATTGGATAGATGCTCTGGAACCAATCAAGAATGATGATGCCAAGGTTCGTGAGGTTGGCAAGGGATTAGTGGCAGAAATGTGCCAGAGAATCATCGACTCTGGGATCATGCAATTGCACTTGTACGTATCCTGATCACGATGGATTAGAGACCACTGACCCGGGTCCAGCTATACCATGAACCTCGCCCAAGCAACACGTATGGTGTTGGACGAGCTCGGCCTTATATCAAACGATGGGACTCCAACTAAAAGAGTTCTGCCATGGCGGCAGTCGCTTGGCTTGAAGCGGAGAGAAGAAGATGTGCGGCCAATCTTTTGGAAGAATCGAAACAAGTCTTACGTCGCGCGAACTCAAGACTGGGATGAATTTCCCAATGGCAGATGGGGTGACTCGAGATCACCAGCTTTCGGCGAGCTTGACGCGTATGACATTGGTCTTAGGGGAACGAACGAGCAGAATATCAAGCTATGGGGTAAGCCAGAGACCGTAAGAGATGTTGCCAATATCTTCATACGTTACATCGAGGGGAACCTCAGCAGCCTTCCATGGAGCGAGTCGCCAATTACAAGTGAAGCCGATGTCATTAAGCCGGAGCTTATAGACTTAAACAGGCGTGGCATGCTTACGATCACATCTCAACCTTCCGTGAATGGTCTAAAGTCGACTCACCCAGTACATGGTTGGGGCCCAAACGGAGGGTATGTCTACCAAAAAGCCTACGTTGAGCTACTCGTCTCACCCCATTTGATCGATGAGCTCATCGCTCGTATCGAGAGGAATGCCGACATGACATACTACGCAGTCACCAAAGATGGAAATCTGAGGACCAATGCCCCTACCGAAGGCCCCAATGCCGTCACTTGGGGTGTGTTCCCAGGAAAGGAGATTGTCCAGCCTACCATCGTCGAGACAATAAGTTTCTTGGCTTGGAAAGACGAAGCCTTTCGCCTTGGCACAGATTGGGCGAAATGTCATCCAGCACTGAGCCCTAGTCGCCAGGTCATTGATGTGATTATGGACACATGGTATTTGATCAACATAGGTAAGTGTCAAGGAGAGCAGAAGCCTTTCCCGTTATTGACATGAATAAACAGTAAATAACGACTTTCACCAAACGCATAGCATTTTCGGCCTGTTTGACGGCCTCGAAACGACGGACATGGAAAACCCTGTTACAATCCCAACCTCACTGACTAACGGCTACCACTCCAATGGTGTCGTTAACGGCAACGGCATTGAGCATCATGACTCCGATCCATCTTCAAAGTACTAAGGCATATGTGCTTGCACGTCACTTCCAATCTCCACCCCATCATAATCTTGGACATAATTCTTCACCTACAATAAACATCGATAATATTGTCAGTCGAATTTTCAACAAAAGGTCAGCATAGCGCGTGGGGTTTTGCATAGCATTCAACATATGGGTGGCCATATCGATGAGATTACATCGAGGGCTCAAAAGCATGAAGTCGGACGCTTCCTATCTCAACGATACCATGAGCGGTAAAGTGATGACATTCTATGAGAAGGCAGAATGCCTTTTACGAGATCTCAACGAATCTCACGACTATGAATATAGAAAGAGGTTTTAGGCATTGGAATAGTGCCTCGATAGACGGCAGCAATCCAGTTTCAATATTGCTATCAGAGCTGTTGATTGGAACAAAGAGATTTGAGGACTTTTCCATTTGCCCTCAATCAAGAATGCCCTAAGATATCAATCACTGGCCAAGTGTTTCCCCCTTCCACCATTCTTCGTCCCTCTAGCAACAGTGATGAATGGCAAAGGCACACTAGATTGAAGGACTAGACTATGGTAGAGTAGAGCTCAAGAAGATCGTTGCATCAGCCAGCCGTTATACTGAGAGCGGCTCACGGGTATAGCTAATCCCTGCTAGAGCTTTCACGCTTCCATTTAGCACCCGCTGCCTAGCCGTAGATCTTAGCCCTGGTATCATGTATATCGTGAAATGTCCGTTAGCACAGAAACGGAGCATTGCGTAGTATTTGATTAGGACGGAATCGCATATTCTAGATGTTCAGAAGCTCAACTACAGCTATTACGATTTACATGCTTCAAGTAGTAAATAAAAGCTAAAACCCGTTACCTATGAAGATCAATACTCACTCACCCGTCTTAATCGAATCAAGTCCAAGACTAACTTACACAGCTGTTGACGTTTCCAGGCCTGAGAATGTTTGCAGTCCCAGGCTGGTCAGTCTCCGCTGATGCTTTGAAATCTCAGGCTGGACCTAAGGTCCTTAAGTCACCCAACAATCCTAAATCTGAAAATGCAGACACTGCAAGCAGGAAGCCGAAGAAGCGCAAACGTGGTTATGGCTCAGTCGAAGGCGTCGAAATCACAGCAGAGAATCTCGGGGATCTTTGGAAAAAGCATATAGAGAAAAAAAGTGTGAGTGTGCCCAACAAGATTATTGGCGTTGCAGGAGAGAAGAAGAGTAATAAAAGGAAGAGAGAGGGAGAAGCTGCGATTGAGGGAGCTGAGAATATCGGTGGCGATGCTTGGGAAGGCTTCTCGGAGGGAGATGGGAAGAATGTGGCGCATGAGCAGACGGGGCCGGTAGAAAAGCAGAGGAAGAAGCAGATGCAGAAGGAGAAGACTCTGGAAGAGACCATGCCACAGGATGGCCATTCCCGTGCTACGGAAGACATTTCTGTCTCAGAGAAAGCATACGACTCAGCTGATGTCAAAAAGGCTAGGTTTGAGGAGCGTATAGCGAAAGCTGCCAAGAAGCGTGAGGAAAGGGCTCTCCAAGAGGCCAATGGCACGATTCCACCATCGCGAGCGGATCCAATACCCCCTGCTCCAATATCTACTCCGAAATCTAAGAGGCTTAAGAAGGCCGACGAACAGCCTTCTGCTGAAACATTCTTCTCCAAAACTACACCAGACGCTTCACATTCACAACAGGAACTTCCGCCTGCCGCATCAGTCGATCCACCTCCACCCTCTACTAACTTGACACCACTTCAACAGCGCATGGCCGCCAAGTTAACTTCCGCTCGTTTCCGCCATTTGAATCAAACACTATACACCAGTCCCTCCGCTCAAGCTATGCAGCTCTTCGCTGACTCTCCCCAAGCATACACATCCTACCACGCTGGTTTCAGAGCCCAAGTAGCCGTATGGCCGCAAAACCCGGTCGAAGGGTTCATTAATGATATCAAAAATAGAGGCAAAGTCTCGATTCCAAGCCAGAAGAAGATATGGAGGGATCAGAAGAAAGGGAAGAAGCAAAAGGAGGTCAGCAACGGTGAAGCATCAACGAATGGTGACTCGCCGAGAGGTACGGAGCCGCTCCCCAGGAACAGACACGGAGCTTGCACCATCGCCGATCTAGGCTGCGGCGATGCTACCCTTGCTTCCTCTCTCGCGTCCATCAAACAGTCGCTAAACATCAGTATTCTCTCATTCGACCTCGCCAAAGGCGATACTCCAAATGCACAGCTCATCACAGTCACCGACATCACGAACCTCCGACCTGCAGGCGTCAAAGACGGAAGCGTCGACATCGCAATCTGCTGTCTCAGTCTGATGGGCACCAACTGGGTCGACGTCGTCGACGAATGCGCCCGCGCCGTTCGAGGAGGCGGAGAGTGCTGGGTGGCGGAGATCAAAAGCCGTTTCGCGCGGCCGGGACAAGTGACGAAAGGTAAGAAGGGAGACGGTATTGGGAAAAAGAAAGCGAAGAGCAAAAGAGCTGAGGCTGAGGGTGTGGATGAAGAGCCTGATGATCTCGTAGAGGTGGAAGAAGAGGGTGGGGATATGGCGAGAGACGAGACGGACGTGTCGGCTTTTGTGGAGGTTTTTCGTAAAAGGGGGTTTCATCTTAAGGGCGAGCCGGATATGAGTAATAAGATGTTTGTGAGGATGAGATTTGTGAAGGGGCTCAGACCGGAGAGGGTGGATGAGAATGAGAGGGGAGGGGCTGCTAGGTTTGGGAATGGGTTCAAGGGGAAGCAGAGGGCGAAGACGAAGTTTGTGGATGAGGGTGAGGAGGTGGATGAGAGTAGGGTTTTGAAGCCTTGTGTTTATAAGACGAGGTAGATTGGTGGAGATGAGAGGATCGAGTACTATACCCTTGCTTGAACTCTATGATGTGAGTATGCCATCAGAGGGAACACGTTGATGCGCTAAGCTCGTCTATACATCCATCTTACCGTACTATATAAAATAATACCGACATCTGCCAAACATTAAAAGCCCACAACGCCATACTTCATCATTTCGTCGACGAGCGTACCGATCAGCGGCGTTGAGTCTTACCCATTCCACGTTTTCCAGAAAACTAGCGCATCCATTAGAAAAGGACAAAACACTATACACAAAACATGAAAGGAATAGACTCACCAAATGCTTCGGCAACGCAGCCGAAACGTGCCTGTCCGCTTCACCCTGCCGCGCCATCCTATTCATCTTCTTCTGGCCCAACTTCATCATCCGCTCGGCCTTCGTCCTCGCCGCCTCGTCCGTAACGCCGTCATCCCTCCGATTACTCTGACTCCTCGCCCTGCTCTTCGACAACCTCGGAGCATGTGCAGGCGCATCCACGTCCATCGCATCTTCCGTCCCGGTCCTGCTACGGAGAGTGCTACGACCTCGTGACTGCGAGCGAGCTCGTGCCGCAATCGTGGTGGTGTCGAAACCAAGTTTGTCGAGAGAGTCTTCCATTGCGGACAGTTTCTTCGGTTGGAGTGGTCGGGGGATAAGGGCACGGTTCTTGAGAGACTTTCGCATGCGAGCTTCGTTTCTGATTTCTTCTCGTTTCTCGCGGATCAGTTGGGCTTTCATGCGGATATCGGCATCTTTGGCATCTTCGATGTCGATGTCGGAGTCATAGTAGCCTCTCGACTCGAGATTCTCCTCTTCTTCTTCGAGCGCATCAAGTTTCTTCAAGATGTCGGGATCTATGAAATCAGAGACGTTCTTGCCATCGAAGACCTCAGGCACGCGATCGTACTTCCAGTCATCGTCCTCAAGCTGATACTGATCTTTTAGATTGATATTGTAAACACCTGCGCCGCCATTTTCTTCTTCGATGTCACGAGCAAGACGAGGCCTACTCGGGTCGTCTTTGGAGAATTTGCGTAGGTTCTTGACGGCTTCGGGGATGTAGGATTCTCGGACAATACCACCAAGAGGTTGGGCCACGTGAATGCGGGCACATACATCGGCTAGTCGTCCTCCTACGGTACCAGAGGTATTAGTCCCTGCCTTCCATTTCTGCGCAACTCGGTCTGCAATAAGGCGCTCGCAGGCGGCGTTCTTAACCTCTGTGACTCCTTCCGTAGTGGTACACGAGAGTTGCAACAATTGTACGTCCCCTGATGTCAACATAGAATCAAGCTTAGCTTTGGTCTCCACATCTAAATCCTCGGGTTTCATGATGTCGATTTTGTTGATGACCACAAATACAAGTTTGTTGGCGAAGAGTGGCTTGATGGAGTGGAATAATTGAATCTGAGCCTGTACAGAATAGCCACATTGCTCGCTCAGGTCCATAAAATATAGGATTGCTGATCGTAGATGTGCGATGGCGGTTATGGATTGCATCTCAATAGTGTTCATCTCCTCCAGTGGATGATCGAGAATTCCCGGCGTGTCAATCGCCTGGAATCTTAGGTACTTGTAGTCGAAGTGACCAACGAACAGAGACTTTGTCGTAAAGGCATAAGGCTGAATATCGACATCTGCTCTTGTAACGCTGCGGAGGAAGGAACTCTTGCCAACGTTTGGGTACCCGCATATCAGTAACGTTCTTGTATTGGGGTCGATGCTTGGTAGACGCCCCAGATGCTGGCGGACCTGCTCAAGGTATACGAGTGGATCTTTCAGTCGCCGACAGATCGTAGCCATGCGTCCAAGGGCGGCACGTTTGAGCTGCTTGCACTGGAATAGCGATTGGGCATATTTGAGGAGACGAACGTAGTCTCGAGAGACTGTCTCAATCAGATGACGAGCCGTGGACAGCTGTCCCAGGGCTATTCGGAAGTGATCTGCGTCGTAGAGGGTATTGAGAAGATCTTTGTGAAACGGGTGAATGTCTTGAAGGCGTGGGAAGCCGTCAAGGATGACCGATAGCTTCTCGGAGAATGTCTCTTGCGTATACCGAACCTTGCGAGTGTAAAATCCTCTTATTCTCGACAATGCAAAGCCTGACCGAATCTGGGTCGGAAGGCGACGCTGTGTCCTGCTCAAAACAACATCGAGGAATCTGCAACCGATCTGGGTGTCAGCACTGCCAAACATATGTAGATTCTAGAGTCGCGGAATAGCTCCTTAGAGACATGGGGAAGTCTTCGCTCTCAAATGCGTCTTGTAATATGGCGACTAGACTGTAGCAGGGGCCAATGTCGAAAGCACGTACTCAACTGAGGTCGGTACGGGAGGAATCTCCTACTTGGTGTTAGACTCGACGAACAACGTTTTCTTTGCGCAAATATAGCAAGCTCACCTTCCAAGTAGTCTTGACCATGACGATTGTTAGTATCAGCGCGGTGACCTGGTTGAGGTATGAGACTAGATAGACAGAGAGGATGAATTGTGGTAAAAATATCGCAAAGATGTGCTCGACAGACGAGGAAGCTTTTCACGAGCGGAAGATTGTAAATCCGCTGCCGAACTTGTCTTTTTCCATCTCTCTACAACCAATTTCACATCTTGTTGCGCCATTGTGTCACACTGTTTGATTCAATCTCCCGATACATAGCAATTTCACACATCTTTGGCATTGGAGAATGTCAGTAGCAAGGCTACAACGCATTCCCCGTGAAGAGCTCGCGGACCTCTTGCTCTCCGACGATGCGTCCAAAGTTGCAGTTATCGATGTGCGCGACGATGACCACGTGGGCGGCCATATCCATAAGTCAACACATGTTCCATCGTCGCAATTAGAACACCGAATTCCCGAGATCCTAAGGACTCTTCACGATATGGAAATTGTCGCGTTCCATTGCGCACTGAGCCAACAGAGAGGGCCAACTGCAGCGATGAGATATATGAGGGAAAAGGAGAGTAAAATCAATGACGGACAGTATGAAAAGACGACTGGGCCGCCGGATATCGGAATACAGGGTGGAGAGATCAAGAGATTGCCAACTGCGGGCAAGGAGCAGAAAGTTTATGTTCTTGACAGTGGCTTTGTGGGCTGGCAAGAAAAGTACGAATCGACCATCGCCAACACGTCTTCGCTCTCTAGGTACTCGACTAACTCCTTGATACAGGTACGGCAAAGATGAAAGACTGACCGACAATTACGCTCCAGATATTTGGACGAACTACTACTGACTTTACTCTATCGTGGAGCCTCGAGTCAATCGTCATTAAGGACGACACATCCTGTGATACCGAGATCAAACGCGTCCCGGTTGCCAGGCATTATATGTGCCAATCAAAGCAGCCCATAAAAGAACCGTGGGCCCAAGCCCATCAATGACTGGCGATGTCACCAAAGGGTTTTGACGTAGGATGGTTATTGCAGGATGCAAATATGAGGCCCTCGCTACTGACTGTGGTTATAGGACATTCTAATAGCCTTCTCGGTCTCGATCTTGGCCACATTGCGATAATCACCTCACTCAAATGTGCCTAAGCCAGGCGTCCTGTAGGTTCAGGATCAGTGCGCTTCTGCATTTATGAATAATCCGATACAGAGTTTGGAATGTATATGCACGCTACAGCTTGCTATCCAGCCAGCTCGGACTTCTCTTCTCAACGAAGGCTTTCACGCCCTCCTTCATGTTATCACCGCCTTCCATCTTCTTCCACAAACCGTCCGTCAATCTCTGGCTTCCCTCTTCAGCCGATATACCCTCCCACGCGAGCTCTACCCCCTCTTTGCTTGTTATGATACTATCCGGGCTGTTCTTGCTTATCTCTTCCGCCCATACTACTGCTAGACGTACCACGCCTCCATCTGTACCTATTCCATCACCATCCTTTTCACTTATCGCATTGCATAAGCCCCATGCTCTTGCCTCATGGGCTTGAACCGTTCGGCCTGTGAGTGCCATCTCCATAGCTCGCATTCTGCCCACTATCCTCGCCAGTCTCGGCAGCGCTCCTGCTATAGCTACAAGTCCACGTTTGACTTCTGGCAATGCAAACACAGCGTTGGGACTAGCAAGCACCATGTCACAGTTGATGATCATCTCGCATCCGCCACCATGGGCGAGACCGTTGACTGCTGCTATAATGGGTTTGCGGCCACGGCGTCGAGATAGACCGCCGAAGCCTGATGGTGAAGGCTCTCGTCGAGGTCCAGCGTTTGATGCCATGACTTGATTCCATTCTTTCAGATCCGCTCCAGCACAGAATGCCCTCCCTTCGCCCGTGATAATTCCGACGCGTAGTGAAGGCTCACCATCGAGCCACGACCAAATCTGGTGAAGCTCTTGGTGGCCGCCACTATTGATGCAATTGAGGCTTTTCGGCCGATTGAGGGTGACAAGCAAAGTTTGGGGGTTCGGGAAGGAGATACGTGTGAAGGCGGTGGGCGGGGGCGGGACCTGGAACATTTGTGAAGCCTTGTTTAATGATATGATCGTAGTACAAGGAAAGTACGGAGTAATACGAGTGTCTTACGAGTGAGAAGCAGATGCGTGGATGCAGCCGTTCTGGAGTCATATGAAGCTCCATCCTGAGGTGTTTTCGCTTGGCGGTCCGAGCGGTAGAATACGATTCGAGTAGAACTACAGTCTACAGATAGAATATACATCTCGCTCTTATTATCAATACAGAGCTGAACCGTCTTCGAAGTCTCCTAGTGTCCATGGCATGTTCCAAGTATTACTCCAGCCGCAACTTTCTCTAGATATGTAGCCGTAATGATAATTGTGATAGAGCTATCTGTGTGACTGGTGTGATACTTTATAGATCTATTCTATCGGCTAGAAAGGCATGCTGGACCAGTGAGCCTCACGATCAGATTCACACCGCCCTTCCCTTCTACCGATCAAATCTCACACCACCAATTTCAACTCATCTCAAGGACCCACATTGGAAGGCAATTCAGGCGCCATGAGACGGCAACTAACAATTCGCCGCAATCGCGGTGTGATCATTCAGCTGAAGCAGGAAAGTTTTCTCACGGTCCGGTGGTCGGCCGTCCAGCTGAAATGCACATATGCTCCCTGCATGTCAATCCACTCACAATGAAGCAGCCATCCTTGAGGAGCATCTCCAGCTGAGGAGCTCTGGTCATCTGCCTGAGATACGAGGTGTCTCAAGGAGCCGTCGGTCTGGAGGAAAGTTGAAGCTGACTGAGACTACTGATAATCCATGGTTCATGATTATCCACACCCATCTGTCCGTATACTCTCACCCCGTCTACCGTCGGATTGATTATTCAGATTGTTAAATCCTTTGAAGCCTTGTTGTATAAGAAGAGTCACACCACGATGTTTTCAAGTCACTCTTTGCACGACATCCGTGTATTGTTGTCAAGGCTGTGTATTAATTATTTCGCTTCGATCTTTGTATTAATCTCTGTCTTCTTAGTCTTCGATATTACTTTACCCAACATTCCATATCCTTTTCATCTTTTCCTACATCCAAGCCTAAGAAGAAGGATGTCGAAGCCAGAGGAGCCGATGCAAATGCCATCCACCCAAACCAGGCCCATCGACCCACGGAAACAGTGGTGTAAGCCAACGAACGAACCCAAAATTGGCCCCCAAAGACGAAAAAGGATGCCTGCCGGTCGCCATCTCGACGCGATCAAGACCGTACCTGAGCAACCCACAATTCCGGTCAAAATATCGGAGCACCTCAAAGCCCACACTAAAGACGCCGAGCAAATGAAGGCTCAACCTCAACCTCCCCAAGCTCAAGCTGCAGCACAGTCCAAAGCGAAAGTGCCAGGCGAGATCCATGTCAAATGAAGTTTCCAGATGCAGAATTGGTAAATCCTTGAGGTCTCTGATTGGCGTAAACTGCTGACACTAGATTTGAAAGGGAGGAGTGTTTGACATGCTCCAAGGTTTGCGCTCCATTTCGACGACGAAGACTGGGCTTGGTGTGGTTCCAGTGCGGCTCTAGCTCGCAGACTGCGGACAACTGGCAGATAGTCATAGACTTAGACGGGTGCAAGCCTGTAGTCATCTCGATTGACTAATTGGAGGGTTCAGGATGATCGATAATCGAAGTTTTGGCAGCTTCACCGAGGCGTATGACGAAACGTGTTCCTTGCGCTCACAAGAGCCATCACTGTCGCTGCTAGATTCCCGATGGGCTTGCACAACGAATGATACTCTTGAACTTCCTAACCAAATTTATGGTGCGAACAAAAAGATCTGCGTCTACTCACTATTTCCTCCTTCCACAGCATAAGATCCAACATGGAAGGTAAGAAAGAACCTTACCACATCGTGGTGACTCAGAACGAACGGAGGTAAACCCCTTTCCCAAGCACCCACATCGTCAAATTGCTCTTAGACTTGAGATCGCCATTGGAAGACTCTACTCCATTCTCTGTCCCAGGAAACATCAAAGACGTCCATCTCTTAGTCAAGTCAAGTCCTGTATACAAGAAAAAAACGTGAGTTTACAAAACGAATCAAACATCCTCATCCAAAAAAAAACTCCAGAATATCCATTCTCTGAAATAAGTTAGCAACATCATCCTCAACCCTTCACGCCGCCCTATTCAGCCCATCAACACCCTCACCACTCACAACTCCAATCACCTATATCAAAACCCCCCTCCCCTTATGAGCTCCCCCGTCACATCAATCTACAACCTCCCCCCCGCCCCCTCCCCCTAAAAATGATATGAGATTATCCCATATCCTGGCAGGGCACTCGTTTCAGGGGGTTTTACCGAGGTACGGTGGAGACGAGTGCCCAAGCTGCCAGGATATGGGATACCCCAGCCCTCCTCTTCCTCCATGGAGAACGAAGAACAACAATCCCTTGGCGAAAGAAGACTTCGGATATAGACAGCGCCTGCGACCTATCTGTGGATGATGTACGATGTTACTAGAACGGATATCTAGCTAGCTAGCGAGATCGATATCAATGTCAATATCTAGAACTCGGGCACAAAACAAAGACAAAAGATTATACCTTTTCATCATCCCCAAATCATTCTCATCCTCCATCCCTATCCCCATCCCCACCCATTCTCTACATCATCCCCATTCGCCTCATCATTCCTATCCTCCCTCTCCCCATCATCCCCACCCCCATACAACCCAATGCCAATATCATATCCACACCCATCCAACCCGAACTCGAACTCAAAAACGCAGACACACCATACCCATACCCACACTCTACCGACAAGCAAGCATCACCACTCCATCGCATATACCTACCCAAGATCGAAAACAACAACGAAAAAAACGCATCTCAAGCTCCATCTCTAATCATCCGACGAATGATTCGGAGATCCGCATATCCCATCCACATCCACATCCACATCCTCCTATTCACCATTTTGCTTCAACCCAATCTGCGTACCACTATTAGAGGTTGCTGGTCCCAATTCCTACTCACGAACCCTCTTTAATAACTTCATCACTACTACTCCGCCTCCTACTCCTTCAACGCCATCTCGTACATTGATTTTACCACCGCCCGTAGAATACACTAAAGACGGTCCTCACCATCAGCTACAGGCATGTGCGGTACTCTTCCCACCATAAAATACTGGAATCAAATCAGCGTCTGATAAGACTATAATCCTCAAAGTTTTATTCCTTTCTCGGACATGCTCCTCAAGTCCCCGCACCACCTTGAATGACAAACAACCCCTCTACAACGTAGCACTTCCATTTCCCAACCTTAATCCTGCCCGCCGCTCTTGCGTCTCGTCTCGTGGCATGCGATATCTCAATCTCCTTTATGTTGTACTTCCCGTGTTTGCCGACAGAGCCTTATCTGTGTCATGCCTGTTGGCGATGAATCCATTGGAGTGGTGGAGGTTCGATTAGTTTGTTCACTTTTTGTCACTTTTATTGTGATTTTGATTTTGGTTTGGGCATTGGCTTCTTAGGATTTTGGGCTGGATGGCTGGGAGATCACTTCTTTGGCGTTTGTGGGGTTTTGCGCTGGGTGTATGGGGACGATGAGAGAGGTAGTTGTGATTTGGGGGGGACTGAATGTTTTGAGGGTAGATTCGTAGTCATATTTTCTCATGTTCACTGCTGTATTGTTCTAGTACTAGCTTTGCCACACCTTTCCATCTCCAATCCTTCGGAGAGCTGTTCCGTATGCTGATATCTCTTCTTGGGAATGCATACACAATGGCGGTGGGACTGCGGCCTTGTAAAAGCGTAATGTAATTACGAACAGGCTGTGAAAGTGCTTAACCTCCGTTGTCGAGCAGCGGCCTTCTTCCAATCCTTTGCAAACCGAGCTACTGCTCTACAGGCCTTGGTGATGGTGGGTGCCCTCAGGCTAAGCATCTCACTTTCCCAAGGGCGTTCGTCGCTGATCCATGGGCGCCCTGCTTGTCCTTACCGGTATATGCGTTGATACATCAAGTGTCAATGTGAATGACTACTCGATCTTTTCAATCCATTCATCCACCTTCTCCAAGTCCAGCCGCACCGAGGACTGCACTCTTGACGACCCATCTCGCCACAGCTCCAGCAGCCACAAGCGCTCCAGCACGCACGTACCCACAGCCCAGTAGGATCCTCAATGCCTCCAGATTCTGCACCGCAACGGCCCACGAGACACCTCGACGCACCCAATTCACTCCATGTCCCTGGCTGGACAGGAAGCCCGATGTGAAAGCCACACTTGAGCTGTTCAGGGGTGACTGCGATGTAGTGATTGAGGTTTCCGACGCATCGTCGTATTTCCAGACGACCATCAGGATGGGGAAAAGTGACATGCACGAGCTGACGAAGAGTGCCGTAGAAATGGCATTGGGCGTTGGCTTCTTGGGCGGCGCTGGAAACGGAGCAGCGTTGATACCCGAATTCGCGTCCAGACCGTCTTGGTCTCTTGCATCATCGCCCAACTCTCCACCTAGTTTCCAAACGCCTGCTAGCCAACGAACCACTAGGTGCTGTGACAGGGTAGTAATGGCGCAGAAGAACAAGTAGAAGATGTACTGAATCAGTATCGGAAGTGTAGGAATGGGAGAGTTGGACGTGTAAGATGGAGGGAGGGACTCGATGTGCGACCAGGTCAGGTAGACGTCGAAGAGGAGGAGCAGGATGCCGAGGCGGAGGATAGATGGGTCGAGCTCGTCGTCATCTCGAGAGAGCCGATTGAAGAGAAGATGGCGGTAGACCTGGATTTAGGTGTCAACGAAGCATTCTCTTTCTTTCCGTTCACGACAAGTTTCCAGAATCAAACTAACCTGGGGCTTCACGAGTACCAGGTCGATAAACAGCACCACAAAGTCATGCTCCACATATTTGTCCGCAAAGCGCTTACATCGCGGACACTGTGTCAGTCTAACATCGCCAACCGTGGTAGGTTTGATCTTTGTTTCTGAGATCCTCGGTGCATTAGCGTTTGTCTTCTGTGAGTTCGAGACATTCGCAAGGTTGGGAATTGATGGTTTCGGTGTGGGTGCGGTGCTTTTGTGACTGCGGAGCACGTGATAAAGCTCGGAAACGGGATAGCAACACTCGATACATATCGGCATACTGCCCAAGGAGCCTGGCGTCACATCATGACTAGGAACTTGTGGATACAATGTGACAATACACTGAGAACTTTGCAACGATTGAGAAAGGCTTGGCAGGCGATCGGCGCTAGGTGCCTAGTAGAATAGGGCTGCTGGGCTGTGTGGCTGTTGACCTCCGCCGCCTGTGGCTGAGTTTATCAGGTCCACCTGCTAGCACGTACATGTTTTTCAAGGCTAGGAGATTCGAGTGCATCCATTTCATTAATTGCTGAAGGATCGATACTTCTTAGCAGACATGATATGGCCAAACACGATACAGACATGACCGACCACCCCGCTAAGAGAAAAGGGCTAAGAGAAAAGGACAAAGGGGAGCAGCTCGTGCTCAATTCCATGCAAACATCCGTTCGTGATCGTAGTGGCGCCATATGATGATTGACTCGACCCAAGCGTGGTGTAATGATCAATTCAAGCGGGCACACTTGCGCCCATGACTCTTTCTCTGGCCTACAGGTTTGCTAGCGTCGATCCGTCCCACAAATCGCAGCTCTCGAAGGCAATAGTAGGTAGGCTCAACCTATGTCAACGTCGCTAGCATGGCCTTCATCATGTTCGAACTAGGTGCTTCTCGAGATCAGCACCAGGGCCCGGACAAATCAACGTACGAAAGCCATGTTACCTTTGCGGTCTTTCTCAATCTTGACGTCCCGCTCCCTTGTGCTTTCACGTCTCTCAATGATGATCTCATCTTCGTCGTGGCCCCTGTACTTGCTCGACTTCCTGTGCTCCTTCTCGCGCTCCCTTTCGTGCTTCAAGCGTTTCTTCTCGGCCTCAAGTGCTTTGATCTCCGCCTTGATGCTTCGTTCGTCCCTGTCGCTAGGCTCCTTCTCCCGGCGCGGGAGGACTAATGCCAGGGGCCCGTTGCGCATAGCATTCGATTCGCCGACTTCTTCGACAACAGCACCATGGCCGACAGATTTGGACCGATGGCGAGATTTACTACGACTGGATTTGTGCTCGATGATGACCTCTGTGGCCGAGCTGCTGCTGCTGCTCGACTCGCTCTCGGACTCGCCTCCTTTGGTGGAATGGCCTCCCGCATGTGATTTGCCCCCATGCGATTTCCCGCCATGTGACTTTCCACTATGTGATTTTCCACCGCCATGGGTAGACTTAGCACCATGTGTGGACTTACCGCCGTGTTCGGATTTCCCACCATGCGTTGATTTACCGCCATGGGTGGAATGGCCACCATGCTCTGAGTGGCCACCGCCGTGTACAGAATGTCCACTAATGATCGCGCCACTCATAACGTCCCACTCACGGACCGAACGTGGGACCTCCACGGGTTCGGCTATTGCTGGAATAACAATCTCGCGGCGCTCGATGATCTCCTCACGTACTGGAGGTGGGGCTTCAATCATGTATGTAGTACGATCTACTCAAGCCATTAACACGAGCCAAATGTATATTTCTGATTGATATAACTTACTACCACCTTTGTTCATCTCTTTGCTGACACTAATCACTTCATCGATTTGCTCCTTGCCCAACGCCTTGAGAATGATGATAGTTTCACCCTATGATAGTATTAGCAAGCTTATAATAGGCTGAGAGCGGTGACGTTGCTTGCCTCCTGTTCGAATGGGTACCCCAGCTCTATAATGGCCCTGGTGTTCACTAAGCGTCCTGGCATCCTAGTCTTGCCTCGCCGAGGGAACGGCTCTTCTTCCTCGATTTCAAATGTTTCTTTCTCTTCATATCCCGCGGGACCTCGTCTCCTTCTATCCGTGACGATCTCCCTCTCCTTGTAACCCCTAAATTCCTCGTCACCGTAGTAGTCCGGCTCAGCGATCCTGATTTCGTCGATCTCTCTTTCGTATCTTGGGGGGCTCCTTCTACGCCTCCCAGGAACGGGCACCTTGATAACCTCGGGTGGCTCACGGGGGTATCTCGGCTTTCTATCAAACGTATCCAAGCTGCTCTGCCTACGAATGATCCCTGGGCGAGGCGGCGCTCTTCTGGCTGGCAGCCCCCTATCGAAAGGCATCATGCGTCCGGCTCCTCTATCGGGACTCTCCTCGAAACTATCAATTTCTTCTTCTTCATAGTACCGCTCCTGTTTACGTGCACGTCTAGCGGGCGGGCCATAGCGCTCTTCGGCGAAGAATGTATCTTTTTCTTCGACCCGCTCACCGCGCCTGCCAGGAGGGGGCGGGTATTCAAAGTCATCGAAGGCTTTCTGAGGACGTCGTGGCGCTGGTACGAAGCGGTCATGCTCTTCGTAGATGTCTCTCTCAACTACTTGTTGGCGACCTCCTCGTTCACGATTAAAGCGTTCGGCATCCCAGCGCTCTGGTTCACGACGTCCGCCACTTTCATAGCCACCATAGCGAGACATGCTTAACCTGGCGTTTTGAACCTCGATGTGGATCAAGTAGTGGGGAGAGGATTCGCAGATGCAGGAAACCTAATCGGTTGATGGGACTGCTGGCCCAAGCGGGTGGGAGGTGTTGGATGAGTGTGGGCTGACCGTTGATGTGGACTGGTGTGGTGTTACACCTGGGCTGTAACTTACATACAACCAAGCCAGGAGATTTCCAGACTGTCCAATGTGAGGTGAGTACTACAGCTGCACAGGTAGAGGTGTATCGAAGGGCTGTATAATGCAATCATCAAATATTGATTTGAAGGTCACACAAGGTAAGGTAGGAGTGGCCGATGACGCTTGGGTGCCCTACTTGCCTACTTATCTACCTTAGCGGAAGTCTTAGTAATTAGTATACTGCGGTAACACGGTTTATTTACCGTAACAGCGTTAAGACGTACATTAAAAAAACTCTGCCTTTAGGTAGAGTCATAATTCATACGTAACGCTAAATAAACAGTTTATTTAGGATAAACGTATAGATAAGTAAACTATAATCCTAATTTTAGTATTACTAGTGCCGTATTGAAAAACCCCGCACCCCACGTAGGCACGTAGGTACACCGTCCACGCCACCCACGCCGCCCACGCTATATGTCGCCTAGTCCCTCAGCCCCCAGCGTAGAATTTGGCTGAATCGCCTGTATTTAAGGCCGGATTTCGCGCGACGTTGATGAGATTCGCAACCTTATGCTCCCGAGCAGTAGGCTTGGCAGCCTTGGCAGTAATTTAGTTAGAGACGGTATTAATCTAGAAGCGTACTAGGCTAAAGTACGTAGTAGGCCTAAGACTGAAATATAACTACTTACTTTAAGATACGATTAATAACCTTAAACGTTCTAATTAAAAGACGGAATAGAGAATATTTACTCTACTACTAGTAGGATACCATACTCGTATCTGCTACCGCTGAAATACAGTACCCTCAGCTCATAGACATCCGCTAAGGTAGCGTGTGCAACCTGAATAGGTAAGGTGGTAAGATGGCTTGGGAAATATGACTAGACTTGATCGGGGCGCCAAGGCTCCACATAGAACAGCTGAATAAATGTGCGACGTCTCGTCACTGATAATAGTCTACCCTATGTAAATAAGTTACTGTCACAGATGTTTTCATTCATACTACAGGATCAATACCATTTTAATACTATCCGAGCACCTTTACATCCTCCCCCTAGATTCATAGCATAGTTACGGAGATTACACTGCGGAGCTGTCATAATATGCTCAGGCATGATGTGTAGGTAATCTACGAGACCTTGCTAATGAGTAGTGCGACTTCCTTGAATCGATGGCATCTCGTACTTCCAGATGAAACCATCTTCGTCAAAGGATGTGACTTCCGGGCTCTCTAGGAGCAAGTTCGTACACTTTGGGGTTATATGCCACAAGGACTTTGGGGCGAATCTGTTTCTACAAAGTGCTCTCTACGTCCATAAACTGACTCGAGGTAATCGCTCTTTGTTTGCCACGCTACGACGAGTAGAGACCGAAGTAGTCACCATCCGAGCAGCCAGAAAAGCTTAATGTCATTGGGTGCAATAAGCGACTGCACCCAGACTGGTGGTTATTTGGAGATGAGAATTTATGTGGAGGTGCTTGTGTGATTAACTGTGACATTGTACTTGAATTCAGAGATGTATGTACATGAACATCACAGTGAAATTTAAGATGCCTAAATCCTCCAGCTCATCCAGTTCGCTACCCAACAATGCTGCATGCAAAATCGAATGCAAAATCGAAAACAATGTTCAGCACAGATCTTGTCGGTCAAGCATGGTATCGTGTTATCGTCGCATCGTGAAAGTTTCGTGAAGGTCATGAAAGTGGCGTCAAATCCGGTGGGAAGAAATGTGGCAAGCGAAAGACAACGAAGGTGTGTTAGGCAGAGATGCAAACATGGTGCTCAGTTTTTCGCAGCGAATCTGTGACCCTGGTGGGGTAGTGGTCTCTGCGAGAGTCATCGTTGGAAGGTATGGTTTCGATGGGAAATAGATGCGGAGTTGCTGCGCGGGTGAATAAGGCTTGTAGTCGGCTTTACCAGCTGTAGCAGGTTGAAGCATTGACTGATGGGTGTTACTGAGCATATCCAACATGCACGTTGGTATTCTCCCAAGTGGTGCTTGACACGTCGAAACTCTGTAGGGCAGGTTCGGGGCTCTGAAGTAGATCTGGGTAGCCTCCTTGACCGAACCCGTATCCATATTGATCGAGCTGCGTTGCAAAATAATTCTTATGCTCGTCTGTGATCTCATTCGCCATTGGGTAGGGCGTCCTGGATTGGGATGTAAAAACCTCGTCTCTGAAAGTTCCGTTCTGTTGACCCATGGCCAACGAAGATCCTGCCGATTCAAGGAACACCGGAAGAAATAAACATCGATTCGGGGTAGGAAGACGGAGCCTCTTACGAATCTCAGCCCTTGGACTCATCTGAGGGGACTCGGAGAACGAAGTGATGTTGGTGCTGCCCCAGCTCCTAGAATCCGAAGTGAGACTAGCCATGGACGACGGGACAGCCGAATTGACAGTGTGAACCGACGTGCGCCGACTACCTACCTTCTTTGGAGCTTTGTAAGAAGTTGATGTTGACTGACCTCTCTTTTTCGTAGATCGCGCCGCCTTGTATTCGCGTCGTCTATGTGAAACTCGTCGAGGCTTACTTCTTTGAAAGTTGGGATCATCCGCAAAAGATCCCGGACATCGACCTCGCACCACAAGTAGCCCAGATATTGTCGACGCAATCTTGACGGGCACCTCGTTGCCGGAAGGGCCGACGATAAAGACCCGCAGTTCGACAACTATGCGATAATAAGACTGCTCCTTCCTTCTGCTGCCGTTGTTCTTTGTGGCTTGCCGAAACTGATTATGAAGACAGCTGTGAATAGTCGGTAGGGATAACTTGTTGCTACCGAACCCTGTAGATTCGTCGTATACATGGCTGTGATTTGGCATGTTTGGCTGCATCTTCTGCTCCAAGGCCGGGGTTGGCACTATTGGACGGTCACGCTTTGGGGTAAAAACAGAAATTTCAACGTCCGCTCCTTGCTCGTCAGTGTCGACAGCCCTCATTTGTACACCAAAGGACTGAACGGGATAGCTCGTACCCTCATAGTTTACGTACAATCTTCCATCCGCAGACTCAGTTGGTGGATCCAAGTCAAACCACATCTCGTTCGCAAAATAATTACGACGATAAGTTATGTGATGTGGCTCGTTCGCGCAAGTCCTGTCGAGGGACTTGCTCCTGAACCTCGCAAAGATCTTGGCTGGAACCACCACACCGTCGGAATTGTACAGTTGATCCCATGTGGTAGATTTACCAAATGGACAGTAACATTCGCGTAAAGTCTGGACAGCATTAGAACTGGGTGTTGACTGGTCCTTTTTGATGTCAAAGTCGTTGAAGGCGGTGTCGATATCGCCATCTGAGTCCATCGATCTGGAAGGTGACAATGTAGGTTGCGGTGCGAGGCTGATCAAGGGCGCCGCACCTTCGAACGGAACAAACGAGAATTTGCCATGTACGGTTGAGGGGTCTTGTTTGATCGGAGTACGCGCTGAGCGAGAGGAGAGGAGGCTGGCAACTGTCTGACAGTTCGGATCCCATATTGTTGGTGACGAAGAATGGTGGAGATCAGTCTGAATTCCCTCAAATAAAGGCACGAACCTACCACTCACTGTAGTCAGCCGATACCCTTGATGTCACTGCGAAAATAAAAGGCTCAGGGACCTTACTGGGGGACTTGGTTCAAGCTATCCTCGGGGTCCAACTGTCCGACTTCGGATTTAAGTGGGCTGTGACTTGGGAAGTGGGTTGTGCTGGTGTTAGTTTCGTCGTCAAAGCCTGAGTGATAGGTCCAAGGATATTCCCATGTGCTCCCTTCCGTAGGCAGATCATGAATTTTATACGGACTAACACTGACCTTTAGTCAGTATATCGTCATGTTCGAACGGTAAACAGATGTCGTCTGTTGACTCCTTTCGTAAAGACGAGAAGAACATTGAGTGTAAAGATAGGTTGGAGTGTAAAGATTCTACCCCATATGCCTGGAACATTTGAATAGGCTTTGGCATATTCGAAGCTCACCTAGTGCCCGGAAGTGACTGATAGTCGGACCTGTTACTGAATGATTCATGGATTGCGTGATTTGGGGACGTTGCATTCGACGATTTCTCGTTGGAAGTGTCCGTAAGGTCCCCATGCCTGAAGGGAGAGAGGTCGTCTAAGCACAGTCAGTCTGCGCCATATGGGTATGACGATCGCGTGAGCGAAAAGGCCGCGAAACTTCGTCAATTGGTCCAAACTAGCGCCACGCTAAACATTCAGTTCAGGAAGGGACTCTCCGTGTTTAGGGCCACATCAATCATACAACCAAGTTACGAGACAACACAGCATGCGATGGCACTCACAATCAGCCTCCATGGTAATAGCGAAAGCAATAACCGCGTATTGAGATCCACCGCAAGTACCGGATAGGTCCTTCCAGTCTGTTTTGCCAGTTATGGTGAATCTAGTGGCTTGAAGATTGTTTCCTTGAAAGAAGTGATCAAATGACTGTCATGCATGTTAGAATTGGCAGGATCTCAAACTGGAAGTGCGATGCAAGACATACCAGTCAAGACCTAGACCACTGCTGGCGAGTGGTGGTAATAATCGACAGTAGAGGCAGCATGCCCTGCAGACAGATGATGTACGGCAGGCTGGCCGATAAACAAATGAGAGAGCTCAAGCTTGCTTGCTATCTACCATAAGAAGAAGTGCGGACTGGCCAACCGAGATGATTTGACCTTGAGCTTCTTCAGCACGGATCGGTCGTTCGTCTCGTTGTCCAGGAATTAGTCGAGATTCGCTGTTCGTGCAAGACGTGGAGTCGTAAGATTGACGCAGCAGCTACGGGTGTCAATTGAATGATTGCCTTTGCTGGAGAGATGGGTACCCCAAGTCCAAGCTACATATGCCGCCTCAATTGGCTCTGTCTTGAATACCAGGCCTGCAACTTTTACAAGGGTAAAGCTCGTTTCCGAAGGGATTAAGGTGATGACTGCCTGCACAGCAGCCGGCCCACTGGCGATGCGAGCGTATGCTAGGCAGCTGGCTGAACAAAAGCGACCAAAGAGGTCGAATATGTAATTGACGGATGAGCAATGAGAAGAGGGGTACGTGGCGATGGTTGATGGTATTGGAGCTTGTCGAGGACCGATGTCTGTATCAATAGTATTGGTGAGTTTTTCGAGCATACACTATGTTTGGGGACTGCAAGCTTACTTGTACTTCCTACCAGAAAGCCAGTACAATTCTAAAAGCGGCCGACATCGCAATGCTAAGTTAGAAACAAGTGAGAGGGAACATCCCCTATGTCGCCTTGTTTCAAAGAATTGTGGCTAGAGACACTTTCGGATCCCGTCCCTACGAATATCTTGATCAGCTGGCCAATGGGAATCGTCCCAGCGCCATGGCACATCACCCAAATAGAATAGCCCCAGTCGACCCGGCCATATTTACACGCTCGGCTTCATTGCGTCAACAAATATTCTCTGATCGTTCCGGATACATCGAGGCAATGCTCACGGAAGGTGACGGGCTGGGGTGGCAGCTGCGCCTATGCATCGAATTATCCTGTGCCTGGGTAGACAAGGCGTGCAAAAGTTGAGTCAACGCAGAGACATGTCACTGTTTCTATAGAATCAGCTGACATCTGTAGACTCATTTGGAGCATCTCGTGGACAACCCGTGTACAGTCTCGGCGACTGCCTTGAAACACTTCATTGTTGCCCAAAATGATTGAAATGAAGCCTAAGTTATCTTTAAACATTCAAGATAGCAGGTCGCCGTTGCCACTTGCGGTAAGTCCATCCATGGCTAAAAGTAGCAGCGTTTCCCTGAGCCGAGTATCACTCTAGGGGCCGTCACAAGCTCCCCCTCTTTTCATGGATTCCGAAAGCCAATGGTTCGAATCTGAGGTGGATGAGTCTATGACAATTTTGTGTTCCGTTGCCGCATGATTCAATAAGCAGTATGATATCAATGCTCCTCGGTTGTTCGAGTACGATTCTGAAGCTCACCCGTGGAGCTGACTGAAAGTCGCTAGAATTACCCTCCACGATTGGTTGACCAGCCGAGTTCGTGATCCTGTTATTGCAATGCAGCAATACGCACGTACTTTGGGCACAGTTGGGCGACCATGAATAGCTCCCAGTCCGCCTTTGCAGAGGTCGAATGTGTTTCATCGCCTTGGCAAAGCATACCACTCTCCTGGGCTGTGTTTTCAGTACATTGAGGCTCTGCGGCCGTTTCGTTCTCCATACTGTAGCATTGTATTGGAACGTCGTATTCGTTGCTGCTCTCATTCTCACTAGGTAATTCCACTCTCTAAGGGTCTGTGCTTTCCGGAGTCGTCACACCTTCTCTTCGATGAGACCGTGTGAGGCAAACAATACCTCCAAGGCAATGATAGAGATCTAGAAATCAATCAGCGAATAGACCCTGGCGTGACTCGGAATCCGGAAGTACACAGACCTGATGAGCTTCTATACGGTAACCTGGACAGACATGTTTTGGGTAATCAGCCATGGCAGGTTAAAGCAAGCGTGATGCATCATGGGGAGGTCAAGACACCATGGAGAGACAGATCAGTGTACTGTCATACCTAGTGATCGATCTAGAGGGCCATAGCTCAGCTAGCAATCCTTGAAGAGGTGGAGATACTGGGAACTTTTGGCCGCGATACTTGAAGGATAGGAATATGGCTTGTGAACTCTCATGGAAAACTCACTGAAGATCTACAAGTAGCGGCAGAGACTCAATGGTCTTTCGCAACTATGAAGTAAAGCGTTCTTCGAAAAGCAAACCTTGGAATGTGGATGACATCACTCAGTCCGATGGAAAGAAAAAGAAGCCAAATGACCTACATTATCAGTGCCGTGTTGTCTAATCTAACGCCGCAAATGCACACAGAACAGTTGTTATGGCCCCCTTGCAAATCAGGTAGCGCGCTTTGCAAATTCGACACGCAAAATCAAGTGACCATAGCCATCTGTGAACGATATCAGTAAACATGACTGAAATTGGAGCCAAAGCAGTATAGAAAGCCGAGCACTTACAGCCGTCAATCTTCTCACAAGCCTTCGCAGCATCGGTTCTCTCCTGGAAGCTGATGAACGCAAAGCCCTTTGCGCGACCAGTCTCCCTGTCTTTGGCAAGGAAGACTCTCGTAACGCGGCCGAAGCGCTCAAATATCTCTCGAAGGTCGTTCTCTTCCGCAAATTCTGAAACCTACACACAGTAGAGGTCAGCAACGGTCATACAACAGAACAGGCGGGGGAAAGACACACATTTGTGACCCGTAGCGTAGCCAAATCATCCCTCTCGTATTTCCCTCCCATTCTCTCCCCCGCCCCAGCAGCTCCACCTTTCCTCATATGCGGCGGCACATATCCACCACTCGCGGCCCCCAAGCCCCCCTCCTTGGGCTGCCCATCATCACTTCCACCAGCACCAGCTCCATCCGGCGCGTCCGCACTCTCCCCCATCGGCGCCATCGTATCCTTGAACGGACACCGTGCCGTGAAGTGCTCTCCATCACAGATACGACATTTGACCTTCATGTTCTTCAGCTTCTCCTTTGGATCATCTCCCACTTTCTTCTCCTCCTTGCCATCTTTCTTCCACGTCACGCTAGGCCTGAAAATGATGTTTTCGCCCACAGAAGTCGTATCGAAGGAGGGGCCAGCAGCGTGACCTTTCTCAAGACCGAATTTGGACCATGCTTTGCGCTGTGCGACGCGGGGATTGACAGTTTCTTTCACGATAGTGGTGCGGATCCGACGTGTAGTTTTGACACGCTTGCCGTCGTCGTTGAAGCGATAGGATATCACTGTTTTGGTGCCGTCTTTGTTGGTGGTTACGACTTGAGGGGGGAGGGCAGTGGGGTCGTCGAATTCCTCATCGTCGGCCCAGTCAGGGCGGCTGAAGACGGATCAGTCTCTCCTACACGTAATCAGACTGGAGATCTTACTTTGCTATCTTCGACATGTTCACGGTGTAGGTAATGTATTAACGAGAATTCGCTGTGAATGAATGGACTTTCCGAGGGTTCGCTTCATATCAACGCTAGCCGTTTCGAGCGCAATATCAATATTTGCCACTCATGGACGTCAAGGCGGTCATGAGTCATACGTAATACTTGGGCAATACTGGAAGATGTAGTGGCTGCTTTACATCAGCTTACCACTGTAAGATCACTAATTCAGGAGTAGCACTCGAATAATAGTGATCCTGAGTACCTATGGTTCGACATCCGTTGGCTCTCACACTACAATGTGCGTATCAAGCTTGACATAGAATAGAGGACACGAATTTCACATTTCCTAACATACTTCATTCATTCACTCCATTGTTGTCGGCCCAGCTAGGCTGCACAGCCCTACAAACACTCTCATATTTCGAGAAGACTGGTCCCACGTTTTCTGTTGTCCAAAACATCGTCCAATTGCTATTCAAAATCTGACATGTACCGTTCGCCCTCTCAAAGTACCACTTGTTGACTGGATTGTCCTTCCGACTACGCCAACACACACCTTCCGGGAAACAGTCTCGTACCATGGCTTTGAAAACTATGTCTGAAACGCCACCAGAACCTTGGGAGCGTTTGAGAATTGCAAACTTATCTAAGTAGGGTACCATGTGATTGGGATCATCGACAGGATAGCCAGGAGGTGTTTCCCATGTCAAGATTGCACCGCCCTCATATTCACCAGCAATGATAATGCCAGCAATACGATTCTTGATACGATTCAGGTAGTGCGGGATATCGAGCTTGCGGCTGAATGAGTTCTCAATCAGGTAGATCAGACGTGGAAGGTCGATTCGAGGATCAGATATGCTGATTGATGGTTTCGAAGGAGATGGCGCGGTCCAGGGGTCTGCAAGTGGATCTGGGATGAGGCTGACGGGCATGCCTCGCTTGAAGAAAGTCGCTTGGAGGGGATTATGTTCTGAAAGTAAGGCATCCCAAGCCTGGTTTGGCGAGCGGTCTGGAGGTAAAGACGGGGAGTAGACGGGCTTGTCGGTTAACAAATTATGTATCAGTGAATTCTTCTGTCTGCGAGTTCTGACTCTAGGGCCTTGGCTTGCAAGCGGTGGACGGCTTTGAGAGTTGGCCACAGCATCTGGTGTTGTCAAAAATGCAGAAGACGATGGTGGAAGGAGGGCTAGTGTGTTTCTCATTAATTCCAGATTCTTGACGTGAAATTCTGAATTGGCTCCGTGAAGATCGGGCTTGACAGTATCTTCATACTCTGGTCTCTTTTGTGATACAGTAGCCGGCTCATTTGCCACAAGGTTTGAGGGCGGATTGCTTGAATCGAGAGCGCGCAGATCACTGGATGGTGTAAATGAACCATATACCCCCATAAGGCCCGATTGCTTAATGAGATCTCTTCTAATGGCTTCAAATTCCTGCTCCAGATTGATGAAGACATGCGAACCGTGGGTTTTGTCCGTAAATGGTATACCTCCTAAAGGATCTACGACAATGATGCGGTCCAGAGATAGTTGCTTCTGCAACGATTTGATCTCCTCTGCGACTTGCCCAGAATCACCTTCATGCACTGCCTTTTCCTGCAGGCCAGCAAAGTCCTGGGTCAAGGCCAATACAACTTCGTCAGCGTCCACAGCCACCCTTTTTGAGGTATCAGAGGTGAATCCAATAGGCGCAATGATCGGTGTCACCCCTCTTCGCAATGGGATCAGGATTTGGTCTCGATCTGTAATTCGCAATTTGCCGCTTAGCTTAATCGACGGGTGAATTTGCTTGCTGTTTGAAGCTACGCCAACAACGCTGTCTAAGCGCCTTGCGCTCTGAATGCTTGAGGCCTCAAACACTGTCACCATACGACCTGCCTGCTCGACAGCTGTTCTCACTTCTTCTGAGTTGGATCTATGTTGTCCGTCTTCTGGATCAACAACGATCGCACAGCTCATTCCTAAACGAGTAAGCTGGGATAGTGTGTGCGCAACACCATGAAGAGTAGCATGGTCGATGGTTTGTGGAGCTCTGATCTTCACAATAGCAATGTGCAGAGACTCAATTGCTTCGTCAGTCGGGCTTAATTGGGCAGCTTCGGTAGAAAAGACAGGATTCTCATCGACGGCCCTCACTGGCACGTATAGGTCGCCTAGATCTACTCCAATGCCTCGCAACTTGGGCGAAGATTGCGCCGACATCAAGGAAGTTGGTTTCTGCGGACCGAAGCGGGAAAGGTAAGCCTTTGCATCACGCTTCGTAGCCGTGGATTCGAGCACATCAAGGAACAAGTCCTTTTAAGAAGATCAGTATAATCACAGATATCAATATTTGAGCATTGCCACTTAGACACAGTACTTGGTTGGTTCTGTCGTCGTGCTTTCGCTTGCTTGCTTCCTCCTTTAATTCTGTTGTGCGCCTGACCTGAGCATCCTCCAACTCATTAAGTGCAGTCCTTGAATGAGATCTTGACGTCAGCAGGCGTGTCGAGAAGGCATATTGTATTCCCCATGTTGACTGCTGTATAATCTAGAGCAGTCAGCCAAAACGGTCTCACATCATTTACAATCCCTTGATGTCACTACAAGCTATGGGTGACTCGCATTGAAAGAAATCAAGGTCTTGCTATACTGCAAGACTGGACCAAACGCTCTCATCTCTCATCCTCTAAAGGGCAAGCTGAAGCAAACCGAGTATGAGAATAATGCATCGAAAGTAGATAGACCATGAAGGACGTGATATATAAAAAGTTTTTGTGCGTCAGAGTTGCAGACTCATAACTAGATGCCAAGCCGCTAAGATATGATAAGACAGAGGCACATCCTTGTACCTCTATTATGATAAGCCTGTCCTTTGAAGAGACTCCAACATACAATATGCCCTATCTACTGAGGACCCATGAATCAAAGACTTGACAACAGCAGGAAAACGTCACATTAGATATCTAGACCGCCTTTTTCGAAATCCTAGATTACGTTGTCAATCTCGAGAAGAAGTTATCATCTTTGCGTTCGAGCCCCGTTTGTGTCCTTTAACGTTTAATTAATATGGCACCTCAACTAGCTTGGATTGGTTTGGGCAACATGGGCCGGGTAAAGGAGCCCCCAAATGCGTCCTCAGGCTCCACTGAAAACCAGCCAGGGCATGTGTAAGAACATTGTTGAGAAGGGCGATCTCGAGAAGCCTCTCATCATATTCAACCGGACAGAAAGTCGAGCTACCGACCTCAAAACGAAGCTTCCCTCTGGCAAATCGGTAGTTGCTTCAAGCTTGGAAGAAGCGGTGGCAAAAGCAGATATTATTTTTACGTGCTTAGGAGATGATGCTGCCATAACTGACACCCTGGCTACCGCATTGAAAGGTGATGTGCATGGTAAGATCTTCGTGGATTGTTCGACCGTTCATCCAAATACGACCAACATGTTGGCGAAGAGCATCCAAGAGAAAGGGGCAGAGATGGTGGCATGCCCAGGTATGATCCCACCCAAATCACGGCGATAATTCCAGCCCCTGGTACTAACAGGTATAGTGTTTGGGGCTCCAGCGATGGCCGACAGCGGTCAATTGATCTGTGTCCTCGCTGGTCCCGGATCTGCAACCAAGAAAGTGATTCCATACTGCAAAGGCGTCATGGGCCGAGCAAACATTGATTACAGTGATCAACCACATGAGAAAGCGTCCTTGTTGAAGATCATCGGCAACACCTTCCTTCTTAATATGATTGAGACACTTTCCGAAGGCCATACCTTGGCGGAGAAAAGTGGCCTGGGCAACGAGAATTTACATCAATTCATTGAGACCTTATTTTCCGGTCCGTACGCCGCTTATTCAGATAGGCTGATGGGAGGTGACTATCACAAGCGTGATGAGCCACTTTTTGGCGTGGACCTAGCACGCAAGGATGTAAGGCATGCATTGAATCTCGCAGAGTCAACTGGCACTAGAATGAAAGCTGTCGAAGTGGCTGAGAGCCACCTCGCCGCAGTACAGCAGCACACGGGCTCGAAAGGCGACATTGCCGGAATCTATGGAGTTGTGCGACAAGAAGCTGGCCTGAACTTTGCAAATTGAACGCTAAGCCACTGCAGCTTGTGCTATAGGTAATTAATTATGGCCAAGGGATGCATCATGGACTTCTACCATCACACCAAGAACAATTTAGTTCAAGCAATTGACTGACCCCTTTTGTGATACTGATGGTATGCATACCGCCCCTTTGTCAGCAGGCGTCACAAGGACTCTCAAAACATAACTACGACTATGTATGAGGGAAGTAAAGGACACAGTGGATGGCACAGACGAAAGCATCATGAAGATATTCAACTCCCAGTGAAAGACACAATGTGAAAGGAGAGGCAGACATAGCTAGCAATCTTCATGGAATCTAGGGTTCGAAAGCCAATAGAGACCTGGTCTGGCTGAAGAAGATCATGTGATATGCAGTCAACGTTCACAGCGAGTCAAGTCCATACCTGGGTGTCTCAGTCTGACTTCAACGGCTTCTGTGTTGCAATTCAGCTCGCAGCATACGACGTTCAGTTGGTCAGGTGCATCGTACCTACTGCGGAAAAACCGCCTAAACCAGGTTTCCTACACGTCGAGGCGCCCTGAAAAGATCAGGCTGTAGAAACTGCATTGTAATGAGCCAAAACCCCACCAAAACGGACCTGGTCATTATTTATTTGTCATCGGCAATATTCTTCCAAGATGTGGTCATCCGCAAACGCATCGCAAGGGGGAAGATATTGCAATACAATAAAGCCAGTGATAATCTGATTACGGCGACAAGAAACCGAATGTAACAAGTCAAGGTCGCCAAATCACTTTGCAAGAAATTGTCAATTCAAAGTACGATTGTGTCCGTTGCAAGGAACGGGGTAAGTGCGGATATTGTTACTTTCCCATGGTTGAGACCTCACGGGAACTGTCAAGCAAAGTCCAGACATATTTTCAGAAACCAGGATCCTCTGCTAGTACCTCGAGCCTGTAGACTATCGATGTACAAAGGATTATTACATCCCACATTTCTACATCTCAACCCACAATCATCCCCCAAAATCCCCCCACATTTCCCAAAGTCCCCCAAAATCATGCATTCGTGACCAAAAGAAGATACAAGTACTACCTTCATCATAGCGAGGTAGCAATTCAAGTCCTCATAACAACAAAAATTCACAACGAGAAACGCAGATGGACATGATGCATAAAGGAGCCGGGAGGGATTGAGCGTACGGAGGGCGCAGTGTTGGCGGTTTACACGAGGTGGAAATCGATGATGATAGAGTGAGTGTGATGGTGTTTCAAGCCTCAGGGAGTGGAGTTTTTTGAGGGGTGTTGTTTGCATTGGAGTAGATGGAAGCCACACCATCCCTGGTCTGGATCACGAGTAGGGAATTGGCGCCACTGAAACCAGAAACTGGCGACCACGGCTGAGATTATTATAGCTCTAAGCCTACCAGGTGGACTACTCAAACATGCTGCCTGATTCGAAGCAAAGCCAATGTCATGGCACTTTGTCCTGCATCATTCTCTCGAAAAAGTGTAGACTCGTTACCATCGTATCTCCGACGTAATTTGATAAATCCTCACTGCATATTATACAGACAAGTTCCCTAAGGTAATTTTCCCCCTCAATGAAAAGCCGGCAATCCAGCCCAGAGAAACAGCCGGACAGTGAGCGAAGTCGACTCTTGGCAAACGAATCGGTTCGCTTGCATCAAGCGGGAGGACCTGTATCTTCTGTTTTCTTTAGCTTGGCCTAAGCCCCTTCCCGATTCTTTCTGTAGCTCGCTTCCTGCTCCACCTGTAGTCCATCAACGACCGGCGCTAGCTCACTCAAGATCTCGTATGCCTTCTTGTGGTATTCGAGCTGTGCGGCGATGAGATCTGCAAGATTACGTAGAGGCTCAGGAGTGTCGAGCACCTGCAATGAGTATCCTGGTCAGCAATCCATAGCGCTCGGCCAAATTAGGCCCTGGTGATGGTACAGAGGGGGCAAGCGCACGTTCTTCATCACTCCAACGGCCTCCTCTGTGACACCAACGAATTCATCCTCCTTCCTCTCAATCTCAGCCCTGTGCTCGTCACTCATAGGCAGATCCTCTTCTCCTTTCCCACCCTTGCCCTTGGCCTTCGTTGCATCCAAGCCCAACCTCGCATTTTCTACGCCCCTTCTTGCTCTCGTAGCGAACATGAGATTGGTATTCAATGTGGTGCTCCATCCCGCCAAAAAGCGCTGTTGGATCTGTTGGTCTTGCGCAAGGCGAGCCTCCCCCACCTTCTCGCTCGCTAAAGCATACTTTTCGAGAGCGGTCGACAGTGGGTCTTCACTACTGGACGATGGAGGGTTTGTCTGGGTAAGCAATTGGCTTCCAGCGAGCGACGCGCGCGCAATAGCATGCGGGAAGGTCTTAGGTTGGGGCTTCGCGCTGGGGGGAGCGGTGAATGCAGCTTGGGCTTCAGAGGGCGATGTGGCATGCGAAAGGAGGTTGACCTTGTCGGTGATGGTGCGGCCGAGGTCGTTGAAGGACTCCCGAATATTGGGGGGATAGTCGTAGGCTTCATTGGTATATTGGGAGCTTTTTGTGGTTAGCAGAATGATGCTGAGGCACAGTAGCAGGTTGGTAAAGACACACGTCACTTGAAGAAGTTTCTGGTGGACTTGCTTGAGGGCGTCGACGCGCTTCTCTAGCTCGATGTAGTCGGGTGGGAGCTCAGTCTACGGTCAACGCCGTCAATTACTACGCATGTATGGATCAGGGGAGGGGAATTAGAGGTACCTTGTCTTCGGCAGTACCAAGTTGCTCTCGGACGTACTGCTGGGTTCGAGCTGCGAACGGCGAGAAGGATGACCTGTATGCAAGTCAGATATTATCTGCCGACCTTGCTGTGTGGAGGCGACACGAACGTTATGTTTTTCCCAAACGCTTGAAACTTGTCCATCTTCAATCTTAAGAACACTGAGGTATCGAGTAATCTTGAGCGTCGGTAGGATTTAAGAAGAGCTATGTATGTTATCTTCCTCCGAACGTTGCTATCTGCCCCACATGAACTGTTGCCAAGAGCTCGGCCGCAGCGCTAGTGTAGATCAGGGCTCTTTTCATCGCGTACAACCAGAGCAGTACTAGCGCAACATGGTTTGGCTGTTATGCGTCCGCTGAATGTTTTGTTGAGCGGAGTATCGTTCGTCTGATCTATCTATGACTTATGTAATTACAAGAATGGCTCTCCATGCTACAAATTCAAGCACCATCTCTCCATCAAGGTATCAAGACAGTGAAGAAAATCCCGAGATAAAAACGCCAAAGGACATCAAGATATGGATACACTCGACGCTGGACGAGATCTGTAGGTAGAGGATTAAAGGTTTTAAACATCGGTTTGATATGCCCATCTATCAAGGCTTCTTTTCACCGTCGCTACCTTGCTCTCCCTCTGGTGGTGTCTCGCCTGCGTTACCGGCTGGTGGTGTTTGCTGCTCTTCGGTACGAGCCTTGTGCATCTTATCAAATAGATTTAAGCTTGCCATTTGTAGTTCATCCGTCTTCTCTTTGAGCTCGGCCGCGGTTGCTGTTCCCTCGCCAGATTGATTCTTTGCAACGAATTCCCGTAGTGTGCCAATTTTCTCTCTTAGCTGATCAGCCTCAGTCTTATCGATCTTATCGGCAAAGTCTTTCAGCGCCTTCTCGGTGTCGTTCAGAGCGCCATCAGCGCGGTTGGCAGCCTCAATGGCAGATTTGCGCTCCTTGTCCTGTTCTCCGTACTTCTCCGCATCGTCCACCATACCCTGGATCTCGCTGTCAGATAGACCGGATCCAGAGGCAATTGTGATGGATTGATCCTTGTTAGTCGACTTGTCTTTGGCGTGAACATGGACGATTGAATCGGCGTCAATGTCGAAGGTAACTTCGACTTGAGGAACACCTCGATGAGCTGGTGGTATACCAACAAGCTAAATGGTGTTCAAAGTCAGCATACTCGATGTTTTCTGCACTAATACTGCAATGCGGTTTTAGAGGCTAAGTTAGGAAACCGAGCTCTGATGATGTGTCGCTTGATTCATACAACAGCAAAAGGGTCGAAGGATAGTACATCCAGAATGTACTGACCTGAAAATTGCCCAGGAGTTTATTGTCGCGAACAAGTTCGCGCTCACCCTGGTAGACCTTGATCTCGACGGCGGTTTGGAAGTCGGCCGCTGTTGAGAATATTTGTGACTTCTTGGTTGGTATTGTGGTGTTGCGGTTGATAAGCCGAGTGAAGACACCGCCAAGGGTCTCGATACCGAGCGATAGTGGCGTAACGTCGAGCAGGAGAACATCCATAACCTCCCCAGCTAAGACAGCACCTTGGATGGCCGCACCAATAGCAACAGCCTCATCAGGATTGACGGATTTCGCGGGATCGCGGCCGAAGATTGATTTGACTGACTCTGTAACTTTGGGCATACGAGTCATACCCCCGACAAGTATGACTTCCTGGATCTCCTGCGCTTTCAGATTAGCATCCTTGAGCGCCTTCCTGACAGGATCGATAGTTCGTCCGATCAGAGGCTCAACAAGGCCCTCGAGCTGTGATCTTGACATTTTCATGTTGATATGCTTAGGACCCGAGGCATCAGCGGTAATGTAGGGCAAATTGATATCAGTTTGTAGACTTGATGACAATTCGATCTTGGCCTTTTCCGCAGCCTCGCGAATACGCTGGATGGCCATACGATCATTGGAAAGATCGATACCAGAGTCCTTCTTAAAATGCTGGACCAGGTGTCGGACCAGGTTGATATCAAAGTCCTCGCCACCCAGGTGAGTATCACCATTCGTTGATTTAACTTCAAAAACGCCTTTTTGAATCTCGAGGATTGAGATATCGAACGTTCCTCCTCCCAAATCATAGACTGCAATGATGCGGTCTTCCTCCTTTTCGAGACCGTAAGCAAGTGCAGCTGCTGTTGGCTCGTTGACGACTCGTAGTACGTTAAGCCCCGCGATCTGGCCAGCATCCTTTGTTGCTTGACGCTGTGAATCATTGAAATAGGCTGGCACAGTGACCACACCATTTTGGATGGTCTTGTTCAGATATGACTCCGCAGTCTCCTTCATCTTTTGCAGCACGAAACCGCCGATCTGCGAAGGTGAGTATTTTTGACCGCGTGCCTCAACCCACGCATCGCCATTCGTATGTTGCACTATTTTATACGGCACTTCTTTGATATCGCGTTGGACTTCGGCATCAGTAAATTTTCGTCCGATAAGACGCTTGGTGGCGAAGAGAGTATTCTCGGGGTTCACAACAGCCTGGCGCTTGGCTGAGATACCAACGAGTCGCTCGCCATCTTGTGCAAATGCGATGACCGAAGGCGTTGTTCTCGTACCTACGGGCAATCTGTCAGTAGGGTGTTGCGGAATCGTGAGACTTGCATGATGGCTACCTTCTGCGTTCTCTATTATCTTGGGAGTTTTGCCTTCAAGAATGGCAACTGCGGAGTTGGTTGTGCCTGAGCTAAGCGTGAGCAGATAGGACTCTTGCGGGATGAAGAGCTTTCAGCATACCGAGATCAATACCGATAACTTGCCCCTTAACCTTCTCCTCTCCACCACTGGACTGATATCGAACGGAAGACGATGCAAGAGGTGAGCGAATGATGGGCGAACGAGAGAATGGTTTTGACGCCCGAGGTAGCTGGAGTCCGTATATTAGCTTGAAGATGATGACAAGACATTCAGGAGCATCTCACCGCTCTGGCGAGCCTCGACGAGAGCATGTTCGGAGTATACTATACCAGTGTGTCACGGAAAGAGACAATATTTTGAGGAGTGGGATGTTTGAGAGAAACGCAATGTAGAAGACGCGGATTGATGATAAAACTTTCTCCCAAGATGCTCTAAAACAAAATTTCGGGATCAGCCCTATGACGGAAGTTTGTCAGTTCCTTCGCCGCCATGGAGCCACGGAGCTTGCCGGTTCTCTAGAGGCCCGCCACCTTCCAATGAGCTTCAATGGTTGTGATTCTGAGGGAATACAAATCCTCAGCACCTCCCCATTATGACTATTGACTTCACAATGTGAGTTTACCTCTTAGCTATATCATACATACTTGAGCGCATTGCTCGAGCTAATAAGACCGAAACAGACCTTGGGAAACGAAGTCATTTATACGCCCTTCTGATGGAGTCCTCTACCCTGCGAAAATCCCTTTCCTGTAAGTTGCCTTTTTTCCTCCCCCAATGTGGCCTCCTTCAACTGGGAAGTAGACTGACAGAAGCAGGCATGAACAGCTTAAAAACTATATAAGCACCACCGACCCAAATATCATTTATTATGCCTCCTCATTCGAGATCTATGCTCTTGATGTATTCACTCAAAGGAGAATTCTCATCAAGACCCTGCCTTGGAAGCCGTATTGCCTTGACGCAGCGCACGGGTGGATATGTGTGGGGGGCGACAAGAATGGGCAGTGTGCCTTCATCAGCATCGACCAGGATTGGACAGACGGGATACCTATTCGATATCATGCCGAAGTTGATGATCTGCTGCCCTTGGATCTAGATCCTGAATATCGACTTGCAAATCAAGACTTCCGTCGCACTCCACAATGGCCCCGGTATCCAGGGGGCCCGAAGTACGTAGTACATTATCATGAGCTTGGAGGTGAGAGAGTCAACTCGGTGAAGATACATGTCCTCCGTAGTTCTCAAAAGGCTCTCGAGGATGAAACCGTGGCAGTAATGACGTGAGTATGGAACGTCCAGTCGCTGCCAATTGTTTGGCTGAAGCCGCTAGGAATAACGATCGTACGGTTCGAATATTTTCCTTATCGCAGTCCCGTTTGCTTGAAACGCTTGATTATCCTACTCGAATGAATCATGCTTCGATATCGCCAGATGGTAAACTTTTGCTTGCTGTCGGTGATGAAGCACCTGGGGACGAGATTCGAGCGTTCTTTTGTAAAAGATCTGATTTACCCAGTGCTTCAATCGATGGACAAGTATCTTATCCAAGATACGAATGGCACGCAAGTGCTGAGCCTAAACTCAGCCATGCCGCGACAGATGAAGATGCGTGCTTCTGCACAGCCTTTTCAAATTCGGGCCATTTGTGCGCAGTGGCTTCTCAGTCTGGCATCGTTACAATCTTCGACACGGCGCAGATTCGGGACGGAATGGAGACTGGCGAAGCTGTCATTGCCATATTGAAATCATCCAGGTCATCGTCCAGATTAATCTACTACGGCGCTGTCCGGTCAATGTGCTTTTCACCCGTTCCATGGGACCTTTTCGCGTGGGCAGAGGATCAAGGCCGAGTGTGCGTGGTAGATCTGCGAAACTTTTTCCAATCAAGACAGACAATCGAATTGGATTTGAACTCTATGGATCTTGTCAGAGCCGAGGTAGAAGATCATGAAGGCACCTCTGAGCAGCGGCAGCTTGAAATTGAACGTAGATTTGTGGAACGTCATCGAGAAGCTTTGGAGCCTCAAGACCGTCCGGCTGCTGTAAGTCCTGCCGCGAATTATTCCGAGCTTGCTGCTGGACGAGGACGCACTGATCATGAAACTGCTGCATCACGTGATAATCTCTACTCCCTCTCACCCAGCGAACGTCAGATGATCGACTCGATCGGCCTGAGGCGAATGCGAAGGGATTATACTGAGTCTTCAGACCATTCCTTGGCCGCTCCAACAACCGAGATAAATACGCCACACAGCCCCATGGAGTCCTCAAATCAGACTGGTCTACCCTCTCCTACCTCTTCTTCTAATCTTCAAAATCATTCCACTGCGAGTATTCTGGACTACATGCGCCAGCGTAATTTGGAGCGATCCCGCGCTAACGACCGCTCCTACCAACCTCGTCGCCGCAGCTCCGTTGTTGTCTCAAATGCAGACTCAACTAGTACTACCTCCTTACCGCCCCACGCCCCGACGCTTTCGACTTCGCCCTCAAGTCTCCCAGCCAATACCGCGGACACGACCGTTTCTCATCTCTTTGCCGCTTCGGACCCCTGGCAAACAATTACTGACGCGATGGGCTCCACCAACGTGCCACCCGACACCATCGCCCAACATCGCGGCTTGCAATCGAGAACCCCTGAACACCGTACGCAAGCCAATGCAGTAACGATAGATAATCGTATGCAAGCTCGTATGCAAGCACTCCAAGAAGCTCGAGAGCGAACCAGGCCCCAGCATGCGGAGCCCATGGAAGTACCCACAAATCGCGCAAGGGAAGCCAACGCCCGGGCTTTGAGGCAGATGCGAGCTAGTAGGGCTGACGTAGTTTACGACGAAATCGACCGGGAAGTGGTGTCACGCAGATTGGATGAGCCGAGAAGACGAACAAGAACTGAGGACGGTGTAGTGACGATGGGAATTGGGTGGAGCGTTGATGGCCGAAATCTGTAAGTATTTCCTGAACGTAAATCGTTCAGATGACTGACTCAAACGGTGTAGATTTGTGGCGACCGAGGAGGGGATATTAGAGTACCCGGTCAATATAGCCAGTAGAAAAACTTTCCCTGGTTTTGCGTTTTTGTAATCAGACATAGGCGTTGTGGAAATAGTCAATGCTAAGCTTGGACTTTGGCCGGGGTTGGAAGCCGATTCCGCACGCGCGATGCATCGGATTGCCCAGGGGGCACAATGGCGGTTGGCGTTATTGCATCTGGAAACCGGAATCTTCAAGACTTCTTGGAGGGAGTATGAGCAACGATGTTGTACTTGTAGGCATGGAAATGATTGATAATCAGATTTTGCCGTTCGATATCTTCAAAGCAAGCAAGCATGCCACAGCAAACGGCCACCAAAAAATAGCGCCATTGGGGTATCCAAGCGTGTAGTCACCGACCTGCGCACATTGATGAACGCCTCTTCTCCCTCATAATAGGCGTTACACATTGATTTCTCTTCCATTATTTGACAAATGCTCTTGTTAATCAACGTCAAATCTTCTGTATCCAGCCTGAGTGCAGGAAGAAATCGTATAGTTTTGCGCCCTTTGATGCATCAATCTATTGACGCCGCGAATTCAGTAAAGGTCCCGACTGATATTGACGAACGGGAAATCTCAACACGCAGTGATTTCATACCTTTAAGAGTTCTTTGATGAACTTCCTTTTCAGCGTACCGCCATTCTTCATTGCCTCATGCAGGACGGCCTCCTTCATGACCAGGTAAGGTTTGGGCTGTACTCTGATAACCGAGCATAATTCTACCTCTTCCTTTGTCAAGAGGTGCAGATCGGCTGAATTTTCATTGCCACTACTTAATCTTAGAGGGGCAGTACCACTCAATGGCGTGACGGCATATCGAGTCTTCTTCTCTTGCTGGACTGGAGGTAGGACAGTCGTGTTCGTGGTGCCATTCGTCAGGGGTCCTTTAGCGTGGGCGCCATTTGTTACTGCGTTGGTCGGCAACGTAGACACGGGTAGTGGAGGTGCTGGCTTTAAGCGCTCAGGCAGCTCGGGAGCAGTAAGCTCGAGTGTCATGGTCGCTTTCTGGTTTGCATCTTTGTCGGCCTTCTTCTCTGGCCGGATTCCGGCCTGACGGTCAAATGCTCCTGTGGGTGGTGGACGTGCAGCACGCGCTTGCTTTTCCTGCTCATACTTTTCACCCATTTTGAGGTCGCCAATGCGCATACGCCGCCAGTCCTGCAATTGGGCCACTGCCTGACGGAGGTTATGTTCGTACTCAAGAGATGAGGTGAAGGCTTCAAAATCCGCGTGATTCATCATTCGAGCAAAAGGCTTCGCTTTGTTAGCCAGGGCAATTTCATCCTTCGTTTTCTTTTTGTCCAGAGCAACTGCCTTTTTGTAGTCGAGCAAATTGTGTTCAAATATAACTTTCTTGCGATCGGCTCGTGCTGTTAGCCGGGAATTGTAGATGTCCATGACGACCATCTTGAATTCAATTTCCGGCTCCACTTCGCCGGTTCGCGGATTTAAACCATCACCAGGGTCAAATTGCATATGTTGGACTGCCTCTTCTGCTTCGTTTGCATATTCTGTTTCAAACTCTAAGCGACCTGGCATATAACCTTGAACTTCATGACATGCAGGGACACTAGCCGTAGGCTTCTGCTTTGGTGTCGCTGGGGGTGCGGACTTGGCTTCTTCCCTTCTTTCTTCAATTCGTCGTTTCTTCCGTGCCTGAAAGACGTCTCTAGGTATCTCTTCCGACAAGCGCTTGTCGCCAGGATCCGCATTGGCTGGTAATGGGAAGTTCTGACTTTCAATGTAGGTCTTGTTATAGTGATCTCGAACTTCGTCTTTGTTCCGGTATCCCCCAATATGGTCCGCAATATCGGCCCATGACCCCAGACCGTACACCTCTGCACCTTCCAGAAGACATGCCTCTTCATCTGCTCCCCAATCCTTGTCAAAGATTGGTATGGAATGCTGCTCGATCACGAAAAATTCATGCGTTGCTGGATCGTGATTGTTCGATTTAGCCCCATCCTTGAAGCATGGAACGCATAAATCATAATCGGTACAGATATCGCTCGCACATCTAATGCGCACCTATGCGAAGCAATTAGCCTCGCGCGCCAGATCTATAATGATTTGGAGGTGGGATCGAACAGTGGCGGTTATATCGGCGGAGCAAACGTCGCAGATGTATTTGAGTCCACCCTCTGTCCCACGAGATATTGTCTTCTTCCTGAAGACCCCCATCGCACAAGGCGAGCAAAGGTCCCTTCCCTGCAGCTAGAGATATCGGAGGATGCTACTGAGATTAGGAAGGACGTCTCTCAATGGAGACTTGATCACTGAAGGCTGACAGCAGTCGCAGTCATTTGCTGGAAACGACAGGGATCACCAGACTTCATCAACTGCCGAGCGCATTCATAATTGGTCGTTATCAACTTATCCTCACTCATGGTCGTTAGATACAACTCACTAATGATAGACGCGTAGCAGCCGGCCTTGCCGCAAGGTGTGGCGATCTGCCGCGATCAGAGCAAACCGCCAATGAGAAACACCACTAATATACTTACTGCTCGGCATCAGGTATACATTTCTATGGTAGAATTCAAATCAATGCCACATGATCTTCTTGTCAATGCCTTTCTTTGTCTGATAATCCAGGATCACCTGAATGCTACTATAATATCTCACCTCTGGCAGTAACGTTGAATCTCCGCAGCTGGCGTTGCTAGACCCGCTTCCTCTGATAAACACCAAGACCTACACATCGCTCCCGCTTTTGAGGCCCGAGCCCTACATTTACTACGATGTCGTGGAACCTGACCAAGAGTAATGCTTCTTCGTTGCGCGATCAGTGGCGTCAATGCTGAGTAGACCACAGAGTTCAAGGAGACCCACTTGGGTCCCTTGAAGAACAGTCTTGGAAGTCGGTCGACCTCTACCTCCACTATCAAAGCAGATCCTCCCGATCCGATGGAAGAGAAGGTCGGTATTACGAATAGCAATGGCATTGGTTGGTGTACATATGAACAAACGCCCACACATTCTAATAAGACGCAGCTGCATCCGAGGCCATGGTCTCTCCTCCTCAAGCTCCATCAAAGCCGGGGATTTTAGTAGTGACCCTCCACGAGGGCAAGGACTTCTCTTTGCCCCCTCACTTTCAACAACAGTACAACTCACAATACCCCAATGCCGCATCAGGTGGTTTCTCGGTTGCTGGATCTATGCGTGGAGCCCCTTCAATTTCCCAAACGCCTGGCACATTGGCTGGCTCATATAGTCAGGGGCCCACTCGGCCACAGTCAGGCGGAGGCATAAATAATGCACCGACAATTCACGGCCGCTACTCCTCCCGACATCTTCCCTACGCACTTCTTGACTTTGACAAATTACAAGTATTTGTGGATGCTGTGTCTGGTAGCCCTCAAAACCCATACTGGGCAGGCGACAATACAGCTTATAAGTTCGATGTGTCTCGCGCCACAGAATTATCGGTACAGATATACCTTCGCAACCCCAATGCCCGGCCAGGTGCCGGTCGAAGTGAGGACATATTCTTGGGCGTGGTCCGCGTTAACCCGAGATTTGAAGAGATCAAGCAATACGTTGAAGATCCAAAGGCAAGCAAAAAGGACCGGGAAAGGGGAATGGCAGCATTCAATGAGCAAGAGCGCTCGATGGGCCAGCTCGGAACCGACTGGCTAGATGTCGCTTTCGGCACGGGCTCGCTCAAGATTGGTGTTGCATTCGTTGAGAATCGGCAACGGACACTGACGATTGAGGATTTCGAGCTGCTGAAAGTGGTAGGAAAGGGCAGCTTCGGCAAAGTTATGCAAGTCATGTGAGTCATTTCGCGGCGGATGATAAGTGTAAGGACTGGTTTTAATCGAGCGGACAGGAAACGTGATACCCACCGGATATACGCTCTTAAAACCATTCGCAAGGCCCACATTATCTCCAGGTCCGAAGTTGCTCATACACTCGCTGAGCGATCTGTCTTAGCTCAAATCAATAATCCATTCATCGTTCCCCTCAAGTTTTCATTCCAATCACCTGAGAAGCTCTACCTAGTCTTAGCGTTCGTTAACGGCGGCGAGCTCTTCCACCACCTCCAACGAGAACAGCGCTTCGACGTGAACAGAGCTAGATTTTATACAGCTGAGCTTCTTTGCGCGCTGGAGTGTCTACATGGCTTCAACGTGGTCTATCGAGATCTTAAGCCAGAAAATATCCTACTTGACTATTCTGGACACATTGCACTATGCGATTTCGGACTTTGTAAGATGGACATGAAAGACGAAGATCGAACAAATAGTAAGTCACTTCGAAAGTAGCAAAATTTCCACACTCTGACTGCCCTGGCAGCTTTCTGCGGTACACCAGAGTACCTCGCTCCGGAGCTACTGCTCGGCCAAGGCTACGACAAGTCCGTAGATTGGTGGACTCTTGGTGTACTTCTTTATGAGATGTTGACCGGTCTTCCACCATATTACGACGAGAACACGAATGAGATGTATCGCAAGATCCTCTCAGAGCCACTCCACTTCCCTGGTCCAGAGATTGTACCATTACCGGCGAAAGACCTCTTGATACAGCTCCTTGATCGTAGACCAGACCATAGACTCGGTGCCAAAGGACCATCTGAGATCAAGGCGCATCCGTTTTTCAATCAAATAGACTGGAGGAAGCTGTTGCAGCGAAGATATGACCCTACCTTCAAACCCAATGTGGTGAGTATCGAAGTCTCGATACACTTGGCAAGGGCGCTACTGACTATCATAGACTGACGCTCGAGACACTGCAAATTTTGATCGTGAATTCACCCAAGAAGCACCTACTGACTCCTATGTCGATGGACCAATGCTATCACAGACGATGCAACAGCAATTCACAGGCTGGTCCTACAATCGTCCAGTTGCAGGCCTCGGAGATGGTGGAGGCAGCGTGAAGGATCCGTCATTTGGAAGCGTCGCTGGGCCATAGTTGTATCTGGTCGGAAAAGGGCAGTATGAGAGATGATAACGAATGCATCAGAAAGCGTAGACTACATTAAACCTTCATCCTATGACGCCCGCTCATAGAACGAGCAGTGTAAGGGAAAGCGTACATACATAAGCTCAGCCGCGCAGCCATGGTAGCCTAGCCGAGATTATTGATCGGGACATGAAAGGCAGCTTTTCATTGATGACCAGATTCAATTTTTACCATGTGTAATGTATAGTGCTGCTGACTGAGCGAAACGACGTGGCACGCATGATTAGTTGTCCTGGTGGGGTTAGATAGATAACCGCGGGGCAATCTGGGATGTTTTTGTTTTTATGGAAAATCAGGACGGTTCAATATATTACTACATTTTTATTACCTCGCGTTACCTTGTAAACTTACTTCTATCACGTCCCATAGCTTAGCATCAGCCAAGTTCCCTTACTGTCTTCCACGCTGCCGCAATGCCGGGCTTCGCACAAGCCAGTGATCTTCAAGCATGGCAGCAGCTTCAGGAACATCACACCACCGTGGGCCGTAACATCGTGCTAAAGGAAATCTTCCAGAAGGACCTCAATCGTTTCCAGAAGTTCTCCCGGACCTTCAAGAATACTGCCGACAAGTCCGAGATCCTATTTGACTTCTCGAAGAACTTCATAACTGAGGAGACACTGCAACTGCTAATTAGCCTGGCGAAGGAGGCTGGGTTGGAAAAGCTCAGAGATGAGATGTTCGCAGGGGAAAAGATAAATTTCACCGAGAAAAGAGCTGTGTACCATGTGGCATTGAGGAATGTCACCAATGAGCCTATGCAGGTGGATGGGAAAAGTGTCGTGGAAGATGTCAATGAGGTACTCGAGCATATGAAGGTCTTTTCGAACGAGGTCAGGAGCGGAGAATGGAAAGGATACACTGGAAAGAAAATGAAGACCATTATCAACATTGGTATCGGCGGCTCTGATCTGTTCGTCTAGTCTGTGGCACAGATTTGGGTGGAAACTGACAAAGCTGCAGTGGACCGGTCATGGTCACGGAGGCATTGAGGTCTTACGGCGACCGAAGCCTCAAGCTGCATTTCGTCTCCAACGTTGATGGCACCCACATAGCCGAGGCGCTCCGTGAATCAGATCCTGAGACCACACTGTTCTTGGTTGCCTCAAAAACTTTTACCACGGCCGAGACAGTGACAAATGCTACCTCGGCTAAGCATTGGTTCCTCGAGCACGCAAAAGAGCAAGAGCATGTTGCGAAGCATTTTGTGGCCCTCTCGACAAACGTTGAGGAGGTGACAAAGTTTGGTATCGACAAGAAGAATATGTTCGGCTTCGAGAGCTGGGTCGGAGGTCGTTACAGCGTCTGGAGCGCCATCGGTCTCAGTGTGGCCCTGTACATTGGCTTCGACAACTTCCATGAGTTCCTCTCTGGTGCCCAAGCAATGGACAAGCACTTCAAGGAGACTCCTCTCGAGGAGAACATCCCTGTGATTGGCGGTCTCCTCAGCGTTTGGTACTCCGACTTCTTCGGAGCCCAAACGCACCTTGTTTCGCCCTTTGACCAGTACATGCACCGCTTTCCTGCGTATCTGCAGCAGTTGTCAATGGAGTCAAATGGAAAGGGTATCACGAGGGCTGGCGACTATGTCAAATATACGACCGGTGCCATTCTGTTTGGAGAGCCAGCAACGAACGCTCAGCACTCCTTCTATCAGCTGCTGCATCAAGGGACAAAGCTCATCCCTACCGACTTTATCCTTGCTGCTGAAAGTCACAACCCAATTGAAGACAACAAGCATCAGAAGTACTTCTCATAAACTCCTGAAGTTCAAAAACACCGCTAACCGATTCTCAGGATGCTGGCCTCCAACTTCTTCGCTCAAGCCGAGGCGTTGATGGTGGGCAAGACCCCAGACCAGGTCAAGGAGGAAGGTGCTGCGGAGGAGCTGGTGCCCCACAAGACATTCCTCGGAAACCGACCCACCACCTCCATTCTCGCCCAGAAGATAACACCCGGCACGCTCGGCGCTCTCATTGCCTATTACGAGCATTTCACCTTCACTGAGGGTGCTGTGTGGAATATCAACAGTTTTGATCAGTGGGGCGTGGAATTGGGCAAGTCGCTGGCCAAGAAGATACAGGCCGAGTTGGATGAGAGCGGAGAGAGCAAAGGGCATGACTCCAGTACAAGCGGTTTGATCAACGCATTCAAACAAAAGGCGAGTATATGATATGGACCCCTTTGATGTGCTCCCGCCATCAAAAGCAAGCCGTATAGTAATGAATATAGAAACGTTAACGACTCGTACATGAAACCATCCTGAATAATCGTTGTTGACGTAGCCTATCAAGTGGGTGATGGTGACATGTTCGGCCCCCAGACGTCCGGTCACCACGCGAGGCTGAAGAGCACTTCTATCGTGTGGGGTTTCACCCCATCTTCAGTCACCTAATATGCTGTATTTCTGTAGACAGGTGACGGGGTCCAACTCTCGGCTACGGATGACTCTATGGCTTCAGTAACACGAACTTCGTTAGTTAGGAAAGTTCAGACATGATTTCGCAGCAAGATATGATCAATCTAAGAAACGCTATAGCTTTATAGACAACAATAGTTTATCAAAATTTACTGTTGTGTAAGGTAAGGTAGATAGGAACGTGGCCCAGAAAGGGGTGGACTCTTCTAGGGACGATCTCCCGCCCAAAGTCCAGGCACGCCCAGGCACCGTGGCACCCAGGCCATGCAACCAGAGAGCTTGACACGCCTCGCCACAATTGCGATGAGTGGCCCATAGCTTCACCCAGTCAATCATGGCCATTACAAGCAGGACTTCGTTCCTGTGCCATCTTCTCGTTGTATTCTCCTTTGCCCTGGCAGAAGCTGCCAACACAGACAAGGCAGCACAGAAAGCCAGCTATGCGCCTGGAGATGCAATTCCTGTCAGCTGTCTGAATAGGACGACGTGAGTCTACCAATTGAAAGATAAACACCACTATACATTGAATGACCATGTTCTGACCAGGTTGGACTTAGGGATACCGGCGAGCATGTGAGCGAAACACCTCAAGCACCAAAGTCTCTTCTCATATTCTTGACCGAATTCTGATTCGAACAGATCACAGATGATCTTGGCCAGCTCCAATACATACCGTTCATGACATGTAACGAAACAGGGCGACCCCTGGAGCTCTACTTCGGCATCGAAAAAGGCACACTGCTTCCGCTCAGGGACAGGCGTATTTCGCTGACAGCGTTAGATATCAACTGCACTCTCAAAGCTATAGATGACCCCTTATTCCACCTCCTCGAATTCTACATCCACAACGACGCCCCTCTGACCTGCCGCATTCCAACCCATCCGCCCACGTCTCCCCAAACACCACCCACTGCAACTCCTTCTACGAACGACGACTACATACCCCTCATCTTCGCCCTCTCCGGTGCCCTCCAACTCTCCCACCTCCACATATCCTCCAACCTGAACGTACTCCTACACACCAGTCCATCACTAGCGACGCAGGACGCAGACATCATAGCCGCAACAGCATACTCCTCTCCGTCCCTCTCATCCGCCTCGACACGGATAGTGATCGGGGATCCTCTCCCCCTGCAACTATCCGTACATTGGTACAGCACACCAACCTTACCCCCTTCGACGACGGGGAAGGCCGGGCTCGGCGGCCATGTACATTTCAGCACCGTCGTGTATTGTCTATTGAGCGCTGGCGTGGGCGTGGCGGCCAGCCTGGCGTACTTCAGGGGCGTGGAGCTGCCGAATCGATTACGACGTTATGGCAAAGATCGGATGGGGGGAGAACGGGGTGGAGGCTATGCTTTTCCTGGGACGGGCATGAATGGGTATGGGACTGGTAAGAGGGATTGAAGAAAGTTCGGTGTTTCGCGCATGAAGCATTTCCAACGGTGAACGCTACTCAGCGTTCTTATATACCCTTTTCTGTATGAGTAACGTTGACTTCTTGTGTCGAAATATTTGTTGTGTTCATTGCCATCAAACCTGTCTACTTCGTTCCTTTTTTCAATTGCATTCGTCTCATGAAGAATGGAGCCAGCTCCGATACTACAATGGGCCTTGGACCTTATTTTCTGTATTGAGGTTCTACTCGAGAAAATAAATGACGGCTAATACTCGTTACCAATTTCCTGAACATATTTCAATTCAGAACAACGTCAAGTATACGTAAAGAATCGAAGACAATCTCATAGAATTCCATTACAATCTCGCCCTACCATTCTCGTATCCCCCAAATGTCCACCAACACTCTTCAGAAAACTCCAAAACCTATCCTTCAATTTCTTCTATGCCTCTCACTCTTCCTTTCTGTTTGCGGAGGAATTTACTTTATAATAGGTTCGATTCCTATTGGCGCTGATCCAATGGTCGAGGTTGTGTCTTTCTCTCTCTCTCCATAGCTCTTACAATACTAGGTAGTGTACAGGCGCTTCGAAGGCATATTTTCGAAACTCATGTTACCGCCTCAAAGTAAAAGGGACAACCGCATGGAGATGGGCAAAGGAGTCGCAAAAGGGCAGGAAGGTTTTGCATTAGGGTCTCATGGACAGTTTTTCTGAATTTTGCATCCGTTGCGTTCATGGGGAGGACGAGGATGAGGACGAGTACCTTGCCGAGCAGTGGTCCCAACATTCATGGACAGGGAGATGATAAAAGCTGGGATGACAATCGAATACTCTTGTGGCCCCGAGAAAATATGATACTTCATCTGCCGGAGAGACAGAGCGAGACGTCAGTGGCTGTTATCGAGCAGAATCCATCAGGGGCAATAGGAACTTGAGTCATTGAAAGGCTCGGATCCAGCAGGCAGCCGAGATCTGTAAAATTTCCATTCCAGCCTCTGGACGACACGAAGGAGGCCATCCCGTTCTCGAGTTCTTGCGAGCGGAACTGACCAGTATGTTGCAGCCGAAGAAAAAGGCTGATGAACGCAACTCTTGGTCTCATGACTATAAGCTATTCGATCGGTGTGCCTTTCAGGAGGATTCCAATTCAGACGTACGTCCAGGCGAAAACAATGGCGATAATCCAAGAAGATCATGTTGCATCTCCCTCCCTTATCGTCGAGCATCACCTCGAATCCCACGGTCTAGGTCTAGGCACCGTGGGTATGATATCGAGAGCTACGCGTTGTTCAAGTCTAAGGCCTGAGTATGCATAAGACGTAGTACGGGAGCGCGAATATCTGCAACAGGGAAAGAGAGGTGCTTCGAGTCCGCTCAGCAAGCCTATTCCAGAGGAAAAGCGTCCTCGTGTTACAAGATTAACCTTGTGTCACGTGAGCAGGTTATTACGATCAGAAGAGTGCCGTGGACTTGTCCAAGGATAGCTTACGTACCATACAGATGGTGCACACTTGGCAACGCGGCAGGAGTGGCTCATTTGTGGTATTTGGCCGTAGCTTCAGCTGGCGGTGAAGAGCGTCGTCCATGGATTGGACACCTTCCATGCAAGGCTGCATAGTGAAAGGGCTCGTTAACCCCCAACGGTAGTAGGTTTACCCACATTATGTCACCTTTCACATCCACATGTGTGAGGGGGCAGGAGACATAGATAATGAAATTGGTTGATCAGCTTTGACTGAAAACGCGTCGGATCCTCCAACCAGAGAACGGGGTCTGTCTTTGTATTGAGACCTCTCGAAGTAACAGAAATTTCTTTATAGTCCTAGTCTGCTCGGTGAAGGTTTACATTGACCAAATTCGAGCTTGGTTTCTCTCATCCAGTGGAAGTTTGACCGCAGCTCCAAGCAGTCCAGCAGCCATTTGGTCCGCATGTAGCATGATTTGAAACACAAATCGCCAAGCAATGAATCAGAATGTAAAGAAATGTCTGCGGTGGTATTCCCATAAGAATATTACTTCATGATGCTTAGAATGTAAAATTCGAGACTTACCACCTCCGTCCAAGACTGTACGTCCTATCAAACGCAGGCTCTAGAGCTGGAGAGGTAGCAGTAACGTGTACGGATTGAGTCCTTAGGTATTGCCACGTAAGACGCCCACATGAACAACGTATCCAGACCCTTGCCTTAGTCCATCAGTCAAGAGCTCATCCGGCACTCTCCAGACTCGGAACACCTTGTGGAAAGCCAATAGCCAAGCCTCAAATACCAAGTGTGAACGTAATTGTTGGGCTACGATACAAAGAGTCATTTTATTACCTGAAGCTAAATTTGCTAATTGGCATATTTCAGCAGATGTACGCACGAGAGGGTCAACGAGCGCCTCATGGTAAACGCAATCACATGCAATGACAGCGTCCAGAGTGTGAGAGTCGTCATTCGAGCTGGATCCGATCAGAGATGAGAGATTTGACACTAAGCTTCCTTCCCAGTCCAGTGCGAGGAGCTCAATGTTGGTTCTCGAAGACCCTGGTCGGCTGTTGGGTATTGCTTTCCCTTGACGTTTGACTCCGTTCGAAGCCTTCTGTTTCGGAGGATTATTCTCAACGTTGGACTTCAGCAACTTAAAAACATAGTTTTGATCAGTAGCGATGTACCTGCCAATGTTTGGAGCCAGCATGATGGCAACAATGCCAGAGGTTCCACATCCCAGCTCCAACACTTCGGAATTCCGGTCTATTACACCAGCCCGGAAAAGAAAGTTGTGTTCCGAGGTGATCCATGCGGCGAACAGAGGTGTAATCCTCCATAGCACAGCGCCTGTTGTTCCTTCTTCTCTGTCAGATGACAGTAGTCCTGGAGACTGCACTATAGCCAGGTCTCTTCCAGAAATCGAAATCTCTAGGTCTGTTGCCTTTGCATCAACAAAGCCAAGATCCTGGGAGGGTATCGACTGTGAGAACAATAGAAACGTCTCGTCCTCTGGATCCTCAATTTCCTTGCCGATCACCTGGAAAAAGCCTTGCAAAGTCATAGGTGGGCCAAATCCAGGGTTCCCCAGCGGCTCTTGAGTTGGGCAAAAAGGACGTGAATCAAACACTGAGCTGAAGAACGGAAAGTGACAGCCTCCAACATTGAGATAACGCTAAATAGGAGCTTAACCTAAATGCCCCGTAAAAGTGTATTGTTTCGCGAGTGCAACGTGGAAAAGGCCAATGAAGAATTGAAGATCCACCGGTAAGGTGTTGGTTGTCTTGGCACCATCCGTCATAAGATCTTCTCCGACCTTTCGGGCTCGGGGCTCAAGCTCTAGGTAGCACACTTTTGCCTCATTGACAAACCCACAGGTACAGCTTAATAACAACAGTTGTCGCCCTTGACTTTGCCCCTTCCATAAGAACATCTCCTTCTTAAGCTTCTTACCATTTCGGGCTCCTGGCAACCATTTGACATCATGACTAAAGATACTAGGCAAATGCAGGCCAAATTCACTGAGAGCCCTCCATTTACCGTCGAAGCCTCCGGCTATAAACCTGTCAAGGGCGAGACAATCCCACGAAGACATCCTACCTCCAAGGATAAGCTCATCACTACCCCCTCGGAAGATGTCAAGACTATATTCGATATACTCAAGCGAAGCGCCGACAAGTTTGGGAATGCCAAAGCCTTAGGCTCCCGAAAGTTGATCAAAACGCATCATGAGAAGAAGAAGGTCAAAAAGTTGGTGGACGGCAAGACCCAGGAGGTCGACAAGACATGGTCATATTTCGAGCTGAGCGAATACAGCTACATCAGCTTCGTCGAGTATGAGAAGTTGACGACTCAGATTGGAGCTGGACTACGGAAACTTGGAATGACGCAGGGAGACCGACTCTCATTATTTGCGGGTACCAGGTGAGCGTCCCCTCGTTTCACAGACATTCTCTTAGCTCAACATCCTCACATAGCTCCCACTGGCTAGCAATGTCTCATGGCGCTGTCTCGCAGTCGATGCCAATTACAACTGCGTACGACTCGCTCGGGGAAGTAGGTCTAAAACATTCTCTGGTCCAGACACAAGCAAAGGCTATATTCTGTGATCCCCATCTACTCCCTACCGTGTCCAACGCGATGACGGCAGCGAAAGAGATCAAGTTTGTCATCTACAACAGTGATGGGGAAGTCAAGCAGGAAAATCTTGATAAGCTCAAGAGTACGCATGAATACGTTACTATCCTAAGCTTCGAGGAGCTGAGAGTACTCGGCGAGACCAACCCCACAGATCCTGTACCACCCAAGCCTGACGACTTATGCTGCATCATGTACACGTCTGGCTCCACTGGCCAACCGAAGGGCGTCCCAATCAAGCACAGCGCTGTTTTGGCATCCATCGCCGGCGTGACGACAATTATTGGCAAATACATCGGTCCAGGCGATAAGTTCCTTACATATTTACCACAGGCTCACATCTTGGAGTTCGTCTTTGAAAACGCTTGTTTGTACTGGGGGGGTACTATGGGATACGGTAGCCCTAAGACGTTGTCAGATGCTTCAGTTCGCAATTGTAAAGGAGACATCCGCGAGTTCAAGCCGACCATTCTAGTTGGTGTCCCATCTGTGTGGGAGTCTGTGAAGAAAGGTATCATCGCCAAGGTCAACGCAGGCAGCCCTGTCGTTAGGAACCTTTTCTGGAGTGCTCTGGCCGCAAAGAGCTTTCTTCTGTCTACCGGTTTGCCAGGTACGGCCATCCTCGATGCAGTAGTATTCAAGAAAATCAAGGATGCAACAGGTGGCCAGCTGCGTGTGTGCATGAACGGAGGTGGTCCGATTGCCAAGGACACGCAACGCTTCATCTCCTTGGCGATAACACCAATGGTAGGAGGTTATGGTCTCACAGAGACTACTGCAATGGGCGCATTGAACGATCCTCTACACTGGACCGATAGTGCTCTTGGTGATATCCCTTCTTCTATCGAGGTTAAACTCGTTGACTTCGAAGAGGCTGGTTACTTTGCAGCAAACAATCCACCCCAAGGCGAGATCTGGATCCGAGGGGCTCCAGTATTCCAAGGATATTTTGAAAACGAGAAAGAAACGGAGGAGGTATTGACAGAGGATGGTTGGATGAAAACTGGCGATATCGGCGAATTTAACAAAAACGGGCATCTTCGCATCATTGACAGGAAAAAGAATCTTGTGAAGACGCAGAACGGTGAATACATTGCTCTCGAAAAGGTAAGTCGCTGTTTTCTGTCATCACAATTAACGAATTAACGACTTGACCCAGTTGGAATCAATCTATCGCGCCGCAACTGTTGTAGCCAACATCTGCGTTTATGCTGCAAGCGACCGCAACAAGCCCATTGCAATCATTGTGCCTGCTGAGCCGGCCCTCAAGAAGCTCGCACACGAAAACGGCATTGAGGGTCACGGGCTTGAGGACCTTGTCCACGATAAAAAGCTCAATGGTATGGTCTTGAATGCATTGCAAACAGCGGGCAAAGACGGTGGACTGGCAGGTATCGAGATCATCGAGGCTGTTGTCATGGCCGACGAGGAGTGGACCCCACAGAATGTGAGTATACTCTTTCCCGCTGTCAACAGGACAAGGCTTACTCGCAGTTCAGGGCATGACAACCGCAGCACAGAAGGTCAACAGGAAGGCGATCCTGTCAAAGTATCAGAAGGAAGTAGAAAAGGCCTATGCCGGAGGGAACTGAGGTCGTTTGATTTATATGTGCATCCTTTGGCGACACTGGTGGGCTGGCGTATCTGTGATCTGCTTCTTGTCTATTTCTCGCGTCCCCTCATAACGACAGCAGCATGTAATATGTAGCATTATGTAGCACTTTATAGGCGATCACGACTTGTTAAACCTTTTCAGTACACTCACTCAAACAAGTCTAATGCCTCGTGCCCACCTAATACCACCAACAGCGGCGTCTTACCTTGCTGGTCTACGTCCTCGTGGGTATTTTATTCCATTCAGAAGATCCCAACCTACCACCCCCCCCCCCTTCTTCACCCCCATCACCCCACCCTCCTAACCCTCGGCACCCACCCCTTCAACGCCTCCCGATCCCCATCCGTACCCTGCAGTCCCCACACCTCCTCCGCTTTGTTCGAGAGCGTGAGACCTACGCCGGCCCAAGCCATGGTGCCGAGACCTAGGTAGATGCGGGTGCCGGGGGTGAGGTGGCGGAGGTAGCTGTGGGAGAGGTGGGTGTTGGCTTTGGGGAGGTGGGGTGGGGGAAGGGGGAAGGGGGAAAGGGGGGAGCGGGGGATGGGGGGGAGGGACGTACTGCCAGAAACCCATTTTGGGAGGGTGAATTATTGCATGGTTCTTTTGGTCGTTGGTGTGTCTGCGATGCTGTGGGAGGGGCTTGGTGTGTGGTGAGTTGAGGAAACTGGGGTGATGTTGAGCGAACTTGGGTTAGAACTATGTTTGTTTGACTGGTTTGAAAATGTTGTAGGGATTCGATTTATTATTCACGGACAGAATCGTAGGCTAATATAATATATACCACCCATATTACTCCACAGCGCCAATACGCCAGTGCTATGATCGTGTGTTTGGTATCATAACGCTTGCGCACATCAGAAGCAATAGTATGCTACACCACCCAGACCCGTCATCCCCACGCCAATCCACCACCACTTATCTGCATTTATTGGTTCTTTCCTCTCCATCATAACGTTTTTGTTCAGTGGCTCTGTGAATGCGTCAAGGCCTTCGAGACTTCGCTTTGCCTTTCCTGTGGACTTCGCGGCTCCGTTCGTCGCTGAGCTGGTTGGGTTTAAGGTCTGGGTGGGGAGCATTTGTGGCGGTTTGTAGGCAAGATACATAGGGTTGAGGGGCGAGCCATCAAAGCCGAAAAGGTTCAGACGAAGGGCTTTGCTGTATGCATCTGTTACGACTTCGTACTCCTGATCTATGGTCAATTTTTCCAACCCCAATGGACTCTCGTGACAGAGTGTATACCTTGAAATGTTCGGTCTGATTATAGCGGGTGAAAATGGAATTTTGATATGTGCAAGGGTCGGAGAGGAGTTGGCGCCCATCCACTTCGAATGGGCTTAGGCTGAGGGAGCCATTGGCGTTCTTCTGGTATTTTCCATGTTGCCATTGTATTATGCCTTGAGGACATGATGGAGCGGCAGCTGAGAGGTGAGATGTTTAGATATTACCTCCACAATGATTTTGGAGATATATCACGTACGGTTTGAAACAGCCCTGTAATATGCCTCTTCGAAATAACCGTCGTCGGTAAACGAGTATGAAAAGCCTGTCAGAGAAGGCTCAAACATCTTTTCATTCACCGGATCGTAGAACCCCTGCATTGATACAAATCAGGTTCGCCCTTTCGTTCTGCCACTTCGGGATTGTTTCTGCGTCTTTGTAGGAAGTCACCTGAGTGTGGAGAAAAGGAGTACCCACAGGCCCAGTGACCACTTTTCGCGACTTGGTCGTCCATGTTCCTGTCAACTTTGGATCTACCTGCGCAGATACGAAAGACACAAGGACTGCGCCGAGGGTCAGTAAAGACCGTAGTGGCCAAGTCATGGAGGATGTTTGTATGAAGATCGATCGCAGCAAACATATTGAATTTCAGGAAGGTACCTTGAAGTCAAAGGGGCGCAATCCACTAGCGTTAGGCTAGTCGCAGAGCCGCATGTTCTTTCCATAAATAGAACCCCCACAATCGTTGATTTATCCCGACGCAGCAGTGTAGAATTCATTACGTCGCTGGTCTACCTTTGCGGGCGATCATAATAGGCATTCGACTGATTGCGTCTGTGACTCTTCTAGAGGTGGTATGGCGCAAGAGATGGCGGGACTTGGAGCAGCCAAGAAGGAATTGCGAACACTGATGCGACAGAAGCTCTCGCAAATATCTTCCAAGTCAATTAAACAACAATGTCCGTGGGCTCTGGGCGTTTTGCAGAGTGTCAGCAACTGATCTACTTGATGCGACAATAGCTACAATTACGACGAAAATTCTACTGAATCTCCCCGTGTACAAGAATGCACGGCGAATAGGCATATACCTCTCGATGCCAAAAGGCGAATTGTGCACCACAGACATTGTGTATGATAGTCTTCGAGAAGGCAAAAAGGTGTTTGTGCCATACATATACAAATCCGATGCATGCGGAGTAGTCAAACCGCGCTCTGTGATGAACATGGTGTCTCTCCATTCACTAAGAGACTACGAGAGTTTGAATGCTGATGCTTGGGGCATTCCGTCAGTATCAGAGAATACCGTTAACGGACGGTGTCAACTGTTGGATGCAGAGTCAGATGCGGTGGGAACAAAGTCTCAGCAGAAGTCTTCCATCAACGAAACGGGCAGTAGAATGGAGAGCGGGGAGACTGAGAGACTTGATGTGATAGTGATTCCAGGAGTGGCCTTTGACAAAAACTTGGGAAGGCTCGGACATGGTAAAGGCTTCTATGACTATTTCCTGGATCGTTACCATCGCTCCATGGCAGGTCCAATGCCTTTCCTTGGTACGTGCATCTCCTAAATTCGCCATATTGTTTCTGATTCCCCTTCAGTTGGGCTTTCTCTTGACATACAGCTTTTGCCCGACGGCCAAAGTGTTCCTACCGATGCTTCAGACTACAAGCTCGACGCTTTGATTGTTGGCGACGGTACCATCATTCGATGAGAGCGAGAGATCTTATCAATAAAACTTTCTTTGAACGGCTTGATTCCTCATACTGTCTCATGTTCGTGAAAGTGAAGCTTGTCCAAACACTCTGCTGTGCAGCGTTTGGGGGGGTCGATCATTGTAAAGCTTGAATGAGCGACACATTGTCGCCTTTCAATAGTATCTGGCCTGCACAACGTGTTAGCATGACCCTGAGTAGACCTTTACATGGCAAATCCAGACCTAATTCCCGACGCTTCTCTTCCGAATCGGTCCTTGTTGGTTGTTTCACCTCCACGGCATCGTCAATCACAAGGTTCATGAATTCGTCAAAGCCCTGCAGCGCATGTGTCAGCTAGATCTACACCTAAATCCCTCTGTGTGTGCCTTACCCTTATCTTTCCTTCTATTCTGACGGCCAGCTGCTCGTACAACCATATAGACACGGTGGACCGTTGCTGTAAGAGCTTGAATATGAAGTTGATCGGAGGCAGAAGGACCTTCCCTCTGCCACCACCACCTCCTCCCCCTCGACCAGTCATTGCGATTGTTGGATCTTTTGCTGCAAGTCTGGGAGCCGATTCGCAGCTGTTTTTCGTGTCGCGTTCTGGTGGCAACGATCTGGTTGGCTTCAGCTATCCCGGCACTTCAGATAATAGCTTGGACGTGTCGAGGTCTGGGAGAATTGGCTGCGTTATACTAAGTAGTTGATCACGGGGAGATATCTGTGGAGGGCAAACGCGGCCTTGGCATTTTGCTGCATTTGGCTTCATGCGATTGTCTTCGACACATTGTCAACCTTCGCCCGCCTCCCCCAGAATACTTCAAAAGACTTCGCCAATTCGGAAATGCCATGTATGATTGATGTCCGGCAATAATGTCCCCACATGATCACTTTTGCACGGATTCGCATCCAGCACCTCCAAGACCGCTCGCCTAAAACCCCCACCTAGGCACTGTCTTTGACTCTCACAAAATGGCGTCTACGAGCTCCGAGAGCTTCGCGCCCGTGTTGTCGGCTCTTTCGGTGATGCAAAGCACTGTGGAGCGCACACAAAAGTCTCAAGCCCATGACTATCTGGAGAGATTCCAGAAATCCGTACGTTATAGCCCCATTTTCAGTGCTAGAGAGGCACATATTGACCGCAGTAATTGTATAGCCAGAAGCTTGGACAATAACGCATTCCATTCTATCTACTCCCGATGCTACACCGGAAGCCAAGCTATTTGCCGCGACAACTTTGAAAGGAAAGGTTAGCACACAGCGCTACGCCTACAGTACCATATTATTGACTCTTTCAGATCACCTACGACCTAGAACAACTTCCTCGGCATTCCCTTTCGAACTTGCGGGACTCGATCCTTGGCCTCTTGACAACTTTCCGTGATGGTCCTCGCCCCATACGAACGCAGCTATGCGTTTGTTTAGCGAACCTGGCGATTCAAATGATCGAATGGAAGGATGTTCTTCAACTTGTAGGCTCGAGGCTTGGAAGCAGTGGTGGTGACTGCGTCTTAGATTTCCTCAGGGTGCTGCCCGAAGAGGTCACCGAGGGTCGAAAAATCAACTTGTCAGTATGTAGGGCCGAGACACTTCCAATCCACAGGCAGAATTTGTCGACTGTGCGCGGGAGAGACATCGATATCTAATACGTCGTTGCACCATTAGGAAGAGGATCTTACAAGCAGGACCACAGAACTCCTGGAAAACAACGCAAACCAGGTTCTCAGGCTCTTGACTCAGTACTCCCAATCTTCGGGTAATACCTCACGGGAGTGTAATTTTTGACTCCTCTGTTGCTGATATTTACATAGCAAGCGCTGCTTCAAATCCTCATCTCCTCGAGTGTATATCGTCGTGGCTTCGAGAGATTCCAGCCGCAGACGTTGTCAATTCACCTCTCTTTGATGCTGTTGTTAACGCCCTCTCGGTAGACTCGTCTTTTGAAGCCGCTGTTGACTGCATGTGTACGATTCTCAAAGATACGCGAGGGGTGGACGAATCAATCGAAGTGATCGAGCTCATATACCCAAGGCTGATGTCATTAAGACCCAGAATCTCTACCGCTGCGGAATCGGAAGACCAGGACACTTTTAAAGGCCTCACGCGCATATTTGCTGAGGCCGGAGAATACTGGGTGGTTATGATCGCTCGTCTGCCCCAGGAGTTCAGAGGGCTTGTGGAAGCTATCCTGGAGTGTTGCGCGCGAGACACCGACCGAGATGCAATATCCTTAACATTCTTATTCTGGTATGAATTCAAGCAAATTATTGTGCTCGATCGATATCAGCAAGCCCGTGACATGTTCGCCGATGTCTGGTCGACGTTGGTGGACATCATGGTCAATCATCTGGAGTACCCAACACATGACGGACCCAATGAAACAGATCTTTTTGATGGCGATCGAGAGCAAGAGGAAAAGTTTAGAGAATTCCGGCATCAGATGGGCGACGTCTTGAAAGATTGCTGCGACGTGATCACGGTAACGGAGTGCCTAAGTAAAGCCTTTGTTTTGATCCGGCAGTGGTTTTCAACCTATGGGTCACAGGCTACAGAGAGTAAAGTCCCTCGCTGGCAGAGTCTTGAAGCTCCGTTATTTAGCATGCGAGCGATGGGTCGAATGGTTTCCCCAGAGGAAAGCGTGGTGTTACGCCAAGTAATACCGCTTATTGTTCAGATCCCTAACCATGAGAAGCTACGTTTCCAGGCTATCATGGCTTTGGGAAGGTATACGGACTGGACCGCTCAGCATCCCGAATTCCTGCAGCCGCAATTGAATTTCGTCATCGCTGGTTTCAAGCATGAATCGGAAGAAGTAGTTAAAGCTGCAGCGCTTGCCTTTCGGTTCTTTGGTACTGACTGCAGAAAACTTCTCACGGCCCATGTTACGCAGCTGCATGAATTCTATGAGTCCGTTCTCGATGAGTTGGTACCTGCAAGTCAGGAAGAGGTCACCGAGGGTGTGGCAGCCGTAGTCTCCGCGCAACCATTGGATAAGATATATCCAATGTTCAAACTATACTGCGATCCGATTATCAAAAGAATGATGGCCCGTGCAAATCAGGCACAGGGTACTGAAGACGAAGCAGCCAAATTGGCCGTTGCAGGTCAGTGTCAATTAAAATCTATACATTACAGCGGAAGCTTACCGTTTATTCACCAGATTACGTCCAGCTATTGACAATCTTCGTTCAAAACGTTCAACCATACGTCTCGCCTACCGAAGAAAACCCAGCAGTCAAATACTGCCAGGAGATTCTCCCGGTAATGTCTGCGATCGCAGAAAATTTCACCACCTGCACACCAATTCTCGAACCTGTTTGCCGGTGCTGGCGCTATATGGTTCTTTCATATCGCACTGCTATACTACCATTGTTACCTACCTTAGCACAGCAGCTCGCGTCTGGATTCGAGAATTCACGTCAAGGTTGTTTCCTGTGGGCCACCGACTCCGTGCTACGAGAATTTGCCGCCGGTGCTGAATTCGTAGACGCCGCCACATCCCAGGCCATTTACAGTTTCTTCGAGCAGCAAGCCCTCGCCTTCCTACGGATCATGAACGACCTCCCTCCGAGCGATCTACCAGATGTAATCGAGGACTTCTTCCGCCTTTTAATTGACGCCCTAATTTACTATCACACATCACTTCTTCCAGCTCCCATATGCTCACCTATCCTTGCAGCTGCAACAAGCACCCTAACCTTGCAGCAAGAAGCTCCACTGACTGCAACTCTTCACTTTTTATGCGACTTCTTGAGCTATGGCACTGACCACCCCAGCTCCTCCTCCTTTCAGAACGGACCAAACACAGCCCGAGTCGATACTCCACCCGAGCTCCAACAGTGCGTCCGGCGACTGGTATCAGAGCAGGGTGAAGTGATCACCCAGAGGGTTTTGACTGGCATGATGTTTTCCTTTCCACGCGACTGCCTCCAAGATGCTTCCAATGTCCTGTTAGCCATGCTCGAGATCATGTCACAAGCGGTGGTCATCTGGATCAAAGGCACTATTGGCATGCTACCTCTGGGCACCCTCAAGGCGGGAGAGGGCGAAAGGCTAATGACCGCAATGGCTTCAAAGATTCAGCAAGGTGAGGTAAAGAAAGTCAAGGTACTTCTGCATGATTTCACAAATTCTTATAGGAGACGGAATGTCGCGCCTAGAGAAGGTTTGGGAAGGTTAGAGGCTACGAGATTCAGATTCAGCGGATAGATGAATATGTACAATACCGGGAAAGGTTTTCCACATCGTCGATTGACACTGTTAACCTATCAGGACCTCGGCGGATGCTTCACCATTTTCGTATAGATATCGCATGTTCTCTGGGTGGCTATCCTCTGTACGCGCTTTCCGAACCTTCCTACATGCGCCACCTTTGGGCTTCCTCCCCCATGCCCAGATGCTTGGGTGCCGGGAAGCGATACAGCCTTGTGTGGTTTATCTCCTGTTCTTCACAGATCACTTTACATCATCCCATCGATCCTCCTTTTCTTATTGTTATTCAAGCTCATGCCTTCCTTGGACTATTGGCTTTGGATCTCTGTCCTTGCTTCTCTAGCTTCGACGAGCGTGCTTCGTCATCGGGTGCAGGGCACCAACGACAATGGTCCCTCCTTGACTTCGGTGCCTGAAAGTGCCATTGAGATCCTCCACCCACCTCCATCTCTTGACCTTTCCTGGCCTGCAATACATTCATCCAATATTACGCGCGCCATTTCACTTGGCTTTGACCAGATCGCAGCAGCATTGTCTGCTCCTATCTGCAATGGGAATTTGTATGGCTTCAACTTGGATGTTGCTAGTTGTCACGAAGCGTGGATGTTAATCCCAAGGGACGACATTGCACGGACTTTTGGACTAAGAGGCCACGGCTCTTTCGATATCCCTATCCCCTTCTTATTCATGAGCTGTAAGCGGATATAGCTCCGAATGCCGGTGACAAGGCCAACTTCGTCATATGACATGCGAAGTTGAATTCCTGGTGATGGTACCAAAGGCTGACTAGAAAATACATAGCCAATGGGCTTTGCTCCATTGAGCTCGATCTGCATTTCGACGATACGTTCGAGGCCGCGACAGGCTACGACATTGCCATCAACGGGCTGAACGTGTTGAGGACTTGCGTGCAGAAGACACCGAATAGGGGAGGTTTGACCGCGGATATCGGTAGGTTATGATTGTCTTGCTGTAAGAACATATCACAGACATTACGAGCACGCGAATCCAGGAAGAATGACAGTGTCCTCGCTGATCCCTGCCAGGTTACAGTAAAAGACTCGTATTGGACATAAGGACCTACAAGCCCATGAATGTGCACTGCACGGATGCACCCACCCCAGCTCCCGCGCCTCTAGACTGTCGTGCAGTGCTAGATCTCATGCCCGCGTCTGTCGACCCCCAGGTCTTTGGGCCTCGTGGTGACCCTCGTGTGGCGGTAGAGTTGCCGCAGCGTTTTACTGCCCGTATGAAACCTCTCTCTCTCCTTTCTTTCCCATCCTGGCTAACCGACAATACCGCACCCCAGCAGACAAACGCTGCGTGATCACCGTCAGCACCAGCGGACCACCGAATCACGCGGCTTGGTATGCCATATATTACGCCGCCACTGCCATCGATGCAATTTGTGTCAGGAAAGGAAAGGCTGGTGCTGTTACGGCTCTGGGTATGTTTGTGCATGATCATCACTCAGGGTTCTATGACTTATGGTCTTTAATGTTAGGCAACGCTGGCAATCTTGTCGTCGGCATCGAAGTAGGGGAGTCAACAGCCGGGGGAGTAGCTACGGCATGACTGTGGATAATAATGGAGCTGGTTGTTCGTTAATCGCGTAACTTTCTGTTAGCTAAGTCTGGGAATCGAAAGTATTTCGTTTCTGCCAGTTCATCACTAAATCAGCAACATATAAGAGAACCCGTGGAATCTACCCGACCATAGGATAACATGGCCTAGTCGTAACACTGGATCTATGCGTTCGGCCATGGAGGCATTTCTCGTCTCACGAGATTTGGTTGCTCACAACTTGGAAAGTTGAGATATTGAAATCATCCATTTATGCTAGACTACCACTGTGAGTCATGTGAGGACTCATGGGCTATCTAAAAGCTCAAAAGGGGTTCTTTTACTCTTGCAACATTCGTGCCCGAACAAAACACTGGTGACATGCATCAAGGTCGTACAGGACTCCTCGGTATATGAGACATAACGCCTCGCTCGCTGCCATAAAGTCGTAAAATGGGGAACCAAGAATACAACAATCGTACCGCGTTAGAAGTTCGGATCCTTGGATTGCTCTGCTGGCATCGGATCATTCACTTCCTTTCTCGGTAATTCCCCTTCAGCATCTCTTCGCGTCTCCCCATCCTTTGAGTCGCTACTCGTCATTGTAGATGTCCTAAGATCTCCTTGCAGCATTGTCGGACTACTGCTCGCTGGTATATCTGTTGTTGGTTGGTATCCTTTTTGCCGGCTGATATACTCGCCCAGGCTGACCTTTTTCTTGATTGGACTGGGTTGGACAAGGCTTGACGATGCGTGAGAAAAGGATGAAGGGTGACTAGCTGCGTTATGCACAAAGGGGGATTGAGAGGCGATGGATGTTGGGGTCTCAACGAGAGGAGTGTTGAGCGAAGAATCCGAGGACAACGAAGGCTTTGGGGGTAGTTGGACTCGAAGTTCGTTTGAGCGATAGCCATTGACAGGCCGAGACTGTTCACCTGTGGGCCAGGGCGGAGGTGGCTTGATCTCTGCGATGACTGTACGATCCAGGGGCCGGGTAATGTGCGTCACGACACTTTCAGTGTCATTCGGGTTCGCAGGTGCTTGAGCGGATTCAACATCCTCCATAATTGTGTCTGTATTTTCTCGTGGAGAATCGATTTCACCAGATCCATTTCCGATATGACCGTTCGTCCGCGCACCATTGAATTTCTCTGGTGGCATCCTCCTTCGTTCCTCCAGCATTGCCCGAGCTTGTTGGGAACGCAGCAGTAGACGTTTGGTCAACGACATGTACGGCTTCTTTGGAGCGATGGGACCAGCTGGTGGCCTGTACCAAGCGTCTTCCTCGTCAGGCTCGGTCTGCATGAAAGAGTCGACGTAGTTTTGTCGGATAAGGGGAGATGGTGTTATGGGTGTATTAGGCTGAGAGACAGGCTTTTTGGGATTGGTGAATGTAGTGCTGCGTGGCCCTACAATGGGGTTGTATGACTTCGTTATTGGAGATCCAGATTTTCTGCGAGAAGTACTTGCATCGGTATATTGAAGTTTGGAGGGTAGGCCGGGAGTATTTGGTTGGGAGTAAGATGTGGCGAAGTGACCTGGCTGCTTTGAAATAGTAGAGGGAGTGTTGACACTCGAGCCACCACTGTTCCTTTTCTTCTTTTTCTGCGCAGGCTGATGCTTGTCATTTTCTAACTGCTCAAAGTTCTTTTCTAATGCTGCTATTTTCCTTTTCTCCCGGTCTGATATTTCGATACCTGCACCAAATGCCACGTCACCAGATGAATTGTTTGTGGGTGTCATATTTCGACTTCCGGATTTAGATCCAGAAGAAGATCGTCTGTCGTCGTGCTCACTCGGAGCTCTGCTGTTCGTTGCGTAGCCAGTTTCCGACGGCGATTGCTTGTCAGAGTATGCATTTCTTCCTTTAGTATAGCGCCGGTCGTACTTTGCGAGTGCACACCTATCCGGAGAGGTGCATGCACAGCCACCAAATTCTGCAAGGACTTTGCCTACCCAGTCTGCAACATAATCTTCATCAAGGTCGCCTTCTAACTTCACATCTTCGTGATTGCGAGACGAGAAGTAGTTCCGTATGTGCTCGTCTAATACCCAGCCTATCGTTAACTCCGACCCTGCATCAAGATCCTGCTTTGCGACGAAGCAGAAATGGTACTCCGAACCATTCTCCAAGAAGGTTTTCATGCTTAGGTTTGGGTCACAACTCCTTCTTAAATAGCGGCAGCTGGTACCTTCTGAACGGGTGTCGATGTAGATTGGAAGTTTTGGATGGAAGAAAACGAAAGGAGCAGGATGTCGAAGATAGTCCCAACGATTTGCCGGATCACGGATGTAGCGCTGCATATGTCCAACTTTACCTTTGAGCTCAGCTACGACCGAATCCTTAGGCCTGAAGGAATCAATGGTGAGATATTTCCACTGCGGATGTTTGCCGTATACCACCGACTTTTCATCATGCTTATGTTCCCTCTTCAATTGAGGTAACGCCATATCTGCAATGGTTTGTTCGCAGCGATTGAAGACGTCGCCAGGCAAAAGCCCGTTGGTCGCTTTTTTCAGCTCATCAACATCGCTAGACCAATTGCCGAGATCGCGGGTGATATCGATGTCATTCAGGAGGTTGGTCTGCATCGAGGTATCGCCGGGGTCATTGTCATACAAGTGTAGAAAGTCGACGCTGTAAGGCTCTTTTGCAAATCCATTTGGAGAGTATTTGGAGTGTATTTTGGACGGGCTGAAATTGGTCGACGCTGAGCGCTTATGAGGGTGTGAGGTGAGGTGAGGTGTCAAAACGGTGAACTGTGTCGAGTTCGAGAATCGATGATTATTTTTGGATTTCTTTGCGGATGGATGCGCATCCCGTGGGCTTCGACTAGTACGATCATGGAGCAGATCATTGTCGGTGCTATGGGTCCATCCGTTGGTGAGCGAACCATTAGACTCGGGAATCCTGATCTTCTTCTTATGGCTTTTCGATGCTGGTTTCTTGTTCTTACGATCTCCGTGGTTGAGCTCATGCCTCCTGTTTTTCTGGCGCTCGATGGCACCTCTTGTGTCCAGCGGTCTGGGGTTGCAGTCTGCGCAAAAGTGGTCGTACTTCTTTAAGTCTTCGTCAGTCGGGACTGCTCCATGTTCGTCAACGTAGTAACATTCGGTGTGCTGCCATGTGTCACAATTGTCGCAATAAACTGTGTTGCCATCGTCCTCATCATAGCCACATATGCATTTGATAGTGTAATCTTCGATCTCTTCACCCTGCTGATTTACAAGATCTCCGAGAGGTGTAGTCTTGAAGGCGGATCCACCAATAGACTGCGCGGGGTGCGTATGGAGGGACGAGGAATCTGTCATACTATGGAGCCGCGGACTTTGGGCCTATGAGTAGACAGATAGGATGGTGAAAAAGGTCCGCGAACTGAATCGCATGACTTGTAGAGCGCAAATGTTGCCCGATCGTATGCCTTGGGCGCTTCACAGTCGACTTTGGTTCCTCAAATCATCGTGGAACTTGATGAGTCCCAATCGCGAAGAGGGTGATGATCGCTCGATGGGTGAAAACGACGGACGTGGACTCAGTGATATCAGGCCGAGGCCTACCATCAAATGAGTTAATCAACACAGGCCAAGAAGAGAGATTGGGTGTTGTTGAGATTGATGAGGATTGGTGATGTGCAGGATAGGAATGGTTCGGTGAAAGCCGTGGTAAGGGACGACCGTCCTAACGCGTTTAGTAGACCAGGAGAGAATATCAAAGCACGAGCTGTGGTTAAGGGATGAGTCCGAAGGTGCTTTGATATAGAACGGTGGTGGATCGCTTGGTCAAGATGAAGGATGTTGGAAACTTGAGCAAGAGGAGGGTATTAATCTGAAAACGGCTTGTCCGACTCTAGCGTCGACTTAGCGTGCGAGGGGTAAAAAGTCGTTAAGTTGTATCTTGCACAACAGGTGTGAGGAAGAGTGTCGGTGCAATGATGGCTGCCGTGTGAGCTTGATGAGACCACAGCGTTCCATACAAGATGGCTTCGTTGTGTGAAGTTTCAGAAAGTTGATTGCTGGCCTTGCCCGAGCTCTGCATTTTAGCCATACGAGTCATGGAGCTCAGCCAGAATGTGACATCCACGGTGGTTCCTGAAATGTATCTTGGGAGAATTCATGATGGCCAGAGAGACTGTATTGATCACGTATGACAAGGACGAAATCTGAGTATGGTGGAATACGCAGGAGAACGCAAGAGATAGAACAGTAAAGACATTAGGAGAGAGGCTTGAGACAAAGATATTCTAGTGGCACTCTGCGTGATCAAAGTGCGGTACCGACGAGGCGCCCAGGGCCTTTCCGGACGAAGGTATTGCCTTTGGGGTACCCGGGTACTGAAGATGATACGTTGGATGCACTTAGGCCAATTGATGATGAATTATGTAGATCTACTGATACAAAATGCTGAAACGGATATCGCTCCAATGAAAACGCCGTACTCCTATACCGTCACACCGTGTAGAGCATGCGCCATGCGTAGCACAGCACCTCCGCCCAGCAAGGGAAAAGCATTCAACAGCGAGCGGTCTCCTCGGCGATCAAATACAATCATTGTTTCTTTTCTGCGATTGCACAAAGAGAAAGGCTGAGGGGGACTTGTCGCCATCTTATGGTGCAACCAGCAATCAGGCTGATACTCGCCCTTGTAGTAGTAATAGGGGGTCATGTCCGTAGTAAGTATCCAAAGACTAAAGAGGTCGAAGTTTGGTCACGTGATCTGATATGCTTGGCGCCATACGTTGACCAATCAAATCCCTGTACACTGTCAACCTTAATTTACTTAGGCTGCTAGAAACAAGTGGGGCGCAAGCTTCCGCGTCATTGGAGCATGCAGTTCTATTGCTTCTTCACTCTCAACTAACCACCGTGGGATCGGACTTAGCCATCTGCATCACCATCACGACTCTTCGGGCAAGTACAAACACCAGAACAGATATGAAGATCGCTATTACCCTCTCATCACTGTTTCTGTTCTCCTTCGCCGCATCAAAATCCCTATCCCTTTTCGGCGGCGACCAAAAGGTTCTCGATGGCAAGCTAGATGTACCTGGTGACAACCCACTCGAATTCTGCCAAGCCGAAAACACATATACTCTCACCATCAACAAGGTTGACTTGACCCCAAACCCTCCATTACCGTGAGTTCCCTATCGATGCCTACCCAATGATATGACACAAAGGGGCTTAAAGCGCTGATAGATTCATCTAGTGGCAAAACACTCACCATCGAAGCCAAGGGTAACTTTACGGAAAAGATCGAGGACGGCGCATACATCAACCTATCTGTCAAATATGGTCTGATACGCTTGATCAACCAGAGAGCCGATCTCTGCGAGCAGATGAAGAATGTAGACGAGGAGTGTCCGTTGAGTGGGGAAAAGACTATCACCAAAGATGTGGAGTTGCCAAAGGAGATTCCACCTGTAAGGAGCAGAGGCCGTTGTCGTGGGATCATCAGCTAATTCATGCTGTCTTTCAGGGAAAATACACCGTCCTTGCTGATGTCTACACCAAGGAAAACGAGCAGATTACCTGTTTAACCGCACAGGTCAAGTTTTGAGCATTGGCGTGGTCCGGCTCAAGGTCTCGTTGCAGGACGCGATATACTACTTATTGGGTGGCCCTGGTGGTATTGCAGCTCATGGCCTGGCGTTCATAGGTCCTTTGTAGCGGTGCCGCATCTTGATATGTTTTCTTTGGTGTTCAATTCCGCAGCCCTGATGCGCAGACACATAATATTAGCCGTTGACATACTCGCACTCTATCGAGGCTCCCTAGGACGATGGGTCATAGTGCTACGAAGCTACGAGATAGCAGCGTATCATAAAGATGCCTTATGCTCAGGCCCATTATATCACTTCATCTGAGATTGAAAGGCCATGATCATTCCTCTGTACTGCTTAGCTGCAATCGGGTTCACATCCTAGTCTTCCCAAGCATTCACTCTCCGAATAACCTCCTGACCCTCTTCAGTACGCTATCCTTCTCCGGATCATAAGGATGATCTTTGCTTGGTATTTCCAACACGGCGGGAAAGGCGTCGGTATAGGTGTCGACTCGACCTCGTATCTTCTCCGCAATCTTCGCACTGTATCAGCCTCGCCTCTAGAATACATATAAGAGCCCAAGGGAATCACACACATGTTGATTGATAAGTAATATGGCAATATCCTTCCTTTTTTGCGTGAAATTGTCAAAAGCTTGCTCTATAGTGGAGTTCTCTGTCTTGGCATCGACGACGAGGAAGTTTTTCTGGGCGTCAGGAGGTTGGGTGACATGCTGTGAAGGGAACATCAGAATCCGGTCTCAACACGTTAATGTTTGGGCTCATACACCAATGCCCGCAAGCAGTAAGCCTGTCACAGAATCCTGATGGAATGAATAAGCTCAGTCCCAAAGTTTCCCTGCAGAACGAAAACATTCACCTCATCGCCAATGACAGCGAGAAAATGCCTGTCTTTGTAAGCTGAAGGTGGGGCTGCCATGTTGGTTGAATTGTAGCAGTTCTGCCTCCCATTCGCAGGGTTTATGAGGCGGAGGCATCATCATACCTTGGAGCATGCGGAGTCTAGTCAACCCCCGAGGACGATCGTCCGGGCGCCAAGGCGGAATTGGCGGCCCCAATGCAGAACATTTGTTGTTCTGAGCTTTACCACCTCAGTCTCCGCCGTGCTCTGAAACGCGTGGGCACTGCACGCTTCTTCACATTTGGCTATGACGATGTATGACGAGATCCGTTGGCTATTCCACTAGCTTCACGAACCCTTCACCACGACATCATGGCACCACGGTTGGTACGCCGTAAGCCTTTGACAGAACGCATCAGAGCTTACCTTAACCCGCTCGACTTCTTGCTTTGGCTCTCCGAGCAGCTGGATTCGAGTGACTGGGATCAGTGGCAGAAAGACTGGGCGAACCCAGTAGGATTCCTACTGAACGTGGTCTTTCTCATTGCAAGAGCCAATAGCGGACCGAGCACTCGGCGTAGGGGCGACGATGTGTTTGGAGAAGATGTAGGCAACAGGGGCTGGCTTGCTTGGTTTGTCAGTGTTACCTGGTCCTGCTACTGTTGTACACATAATTGATCACAGAGACCTATAGGCAGCCTTCATTGTCCATCTCCTCTCTCTTCTCTCCTTTGTGAACGCCGCATACACATTCTACCGCCAACGGCACTATAGACTCTTTGAAAGTGACGTGGACGTTGTGCCAAGCACCCCATCTGCCCATAGGGTCCGCGTCAATTCCTCCCCTTTAGCTTCGTCTCCGCTTCGCTTCCTCTCTACCATGCTCGCCGGTGAAAATGCAGAAACTAGAGCGCACCCAGATGCCTCACGAGACGTTTGGGAGATCGCCGTCTGGGATCCGACTCCAATCTCTCTCCGAATGTTCTGTCTGTTTAGTCCGGGACATATCTTGGTGTACTGGCTTTTTCTACCAACACGAGTTTCAGATCCTCGACCAAGTACTACAGTTGTCACTACGATGGTCTTGATAGGTTTGCTTTCTGCGCAGCTACTACTTCTTCAAACCAGTTTTTCTCAGCAGTCTAAAGATTCTGCGGTCATACAAAAAGAAGTCATGAACGAATATGACACCAAATACGTTCATCCACGCACCCAACCGCTTATGCGAGACGTGGGGACTCAATTCTCAGACTCTGAGACTTCTATGCATGGGTTGCCACAGTACGAGGATGACAACGATTCCGTTGATGTCTATACACCTACCTTCATCATAAACAGAGGCTTCCAGACTCGGCCCAATCCCAAATATGTCAAGCATGTCGACCCTGATGGCTCGAGAGTACACCCAACATCTTCAGAAGGATACTTTACAGGCATGATGCCGCCATTTCAGACCCCTGCCCATCTTCGAGATGCGTCTTCTCCGCTACGCCCACAGACGGCAATTCGGCAGCCGCAATTTCGAGCCTCCGGAACAGGGGATGGTGGCAGCCTTGGTGTCTTCTCGCATACAAGTTCGCCTTTGCGCAAGTCGGCGTCTGCAAACTTTGTAGGGCTGCCGGGTCAGCGGGAAAGAAGTACAAGTCCTCAAAAAAGAGAAGGTAGCCTTTTGAAGAAGAGCGGTCTTGGTCCTAATCCGAACGGACACCGTTTTGGCCATTCGCAAGGACCAGCATTAAGAAGAGAGAGTGGCAGATCCTGAGTTCGACGTGGTAGACTGGACTCATCAGAATTCTATCATTTGCGTTCGATATAAGATCGTCCACACCGGTATTTGCTGAAGTCGAAAACAATATATCGGATGGCCTCTGTAAGGCTCAGTATTACACCCGTACGTTATATTACACAGTAGACTGACGATATCAAGCCTCTGGCTAAGGTACTCAGACTTACCTCGGATAAGCTGAAAGGTTCGTTGCACACAAATGAACGGGCCCTTGCGAACGTTACCACCTGAGGTGTACGGAGCAAGGCTTTCCTGGAGGACGCTGATTGTGTTCTCCCAAAGCTAGATCAGAGAGATGTGCCAGAAGACTGACAGAATGTATGGTATCGTGGTGGGAGGGTTGCTCCTGCATGTTAGAGAGAGTAAGAAGCTCCTCTATTGGCTTCTGCCAGCTGCGACTTGGGAAGAAAAGTAGTGACGATTACGAGTTTCTGGAACAATTCGTAGCAACTTGTACTTTCACATCATCCTCATCGTCATGCAGTATCACTAAGTGCTTCTCTGAGCAACAAGGAATGTCCCGGCATCCCGTAAAACGCCATGTCTTCGCCACCTACCTCCAACACTTCGACCAAAGCCGCCCACCTACACAATGATCATCGAAACCCCTCCGCATTTCCTCAATTTGCAGCACTAAACCCGTTCCGCAAGAAATCGTTACACAAGCCTGCTAAATCTCCTTCACCTGTGGAACCATATGAAGTCGCTCCAGGCATCTGGAATACTGACGCAACTGCGAAGGTTTTCGGATACCTGGAACCTGAGGTAGACAAGGGAAAGCCACGTAGTCTAGTTGCCGGAACAGAAAAGCGCTCCGAAAGCCTGATACCCGCACGAAAACCGGTTGCCCAACGAGATACACTAAATCTGGATAACAGCACTTGGAACGATGACTCGGCCAATAACAATCATTCTCGTCTGCCCAGACTTTCGCTACAGATTCCGCACCCTACCGGGAAGAACGATGTAATCAATGTAGGAGAAAAGTATCGAAGGAAGGCCGAGAGAGAAAGAATGCGAACAGTGAGCGGAGATGATCGGCTAATCCAACGAGGAGCCAACCCAAGGACCGGTCTTGTCAGTCCTCTTGTCGTGAGCGACAGTAGCGACGATAACATTGGCCATGATCGCGTCTCCTCAGGCAAAACGAAACCTGATAGACCTTTGCCGAAGGGACGATCTCGCAGTGGTAAATGGAGGCAGGATTGCGTCGGATGGAGCTTGGTCGAAAGTCCACTATTGAGCCCAATCGCACAGAGCTCGGCCGACCCTATCAGCAGACGAGTCTCGTGTAAGAAATTAGAAGACAAGTTGCTGGTCGAGATGCCGGGCGTGGACAACCCAGAATCGGAAAATATGACAGACCAACAGATGAGGAGGTATCAGGAGAGCGTTGCCCGAGCTTGCGGACATGCTGGGACCAACGCAATGGTAGATCCTAACACAGCTCCTCCCTCCCCTAGGCCATTGACTCCAGAAGGACCAAGTACGCCTCCAAACAAATTGCGAAGGATCAGAAGAAAAATGGTGGGAAGTGGCCCCAGTCGTAAAGAGAATTCTTATGACACGGCTATTGTCGTAGAAAAACAAGCTTTTCCCATACCAACATCCAGGAAGCGTAGTAATGATATACAGACACTCGCGATACCAACTCCCAGCAACACGCCAAGGGGGTCATCACGATCACCGCATTCAGACACAAGCTTAAATCCTACAGAAAATCCTTTTTTAGGCCAAAAGATCCGGCGACAGCCCGGTCAGACAGAAAGTGGTACTCACTTCCCACCCATTCGCACCGCACCACGGCACGATGCCCACCGCCTGTCCCCAGTCGCGCGTCAAAGACCATCGGGAGCAAGGTCGGTCGAACCATCAGCAACTCCAACATTGAGCCAGTACCTGCCCCGCCTGCAATTTCTCCATCCCAGCCATTTTGCCAACTTGGAGACATCTACATATCGCCGCCCAGCACAACTCTTACCAGCGCGCCTACGGCCCGTAGAGGAAAACAGGAAGAACATAGAGGATGCTTGCACAATCACTACCACTTCCACGTTGGGCCGAAAGGCACACAAGGAACAAGTACCCAAGGTGCAGAGCCAGGACGCCAGCAACGTCGTTACGAGACCGAATCAGTGCAATCAATCGGAACACGGGATGACAAAGAGGAGTCTCCTTCAGGAAGGCATATCCACGAATCAACGTTCCTCCGCTATCAAGCTTACGGTGGACACATCAGAGCCGATCACAGCGAGACACACCATCCCGATTCCGGTAGCCCAGATGCAAGACTTCGCAACACCAGAGCGCAAGGCCAGGGCCATCGTGTCAGGAGCAACATTCGGGGCGAGAGCAGCCGTGCTCGAAGATTACCGCAGCCAACAGGTGAAGGACTGCCAGACGAGGAAGTGCTCAGGTGCGATTCCGACGATGCAAGGTCTAAGTCTAGGAAGCGCAAACATCATTCGCGATCCTATCCAAAACATAGAAAAAAATGGGGCTGGTATCACCCATACGTCCGGCCCCCTTGGTGATCATCTCGCAGGCAGAAGTTGGGGGTGTCGAAGCCCAGGGCAAAAGCAGATGGTAGAACTGCCTTGTCGGGTTGCGCGGAAGTCATCTGAGCCTCGGGAGATGGCTTTCAACCGTGATGGCGGACTTGGGTTTGCTTGTCGTTCGGTTGATCCACCGCAAAACCAGCGCGGTATCTCTTCAAAACGCAATGAATTTCCAGGACAGGGTCAGCCGGTCTTCCGGAAAACCGAGGAAGTAAGACTATGGTTGCAGTCTCTTAATGAATCCCTGCAAGCTTCAGGCAAACTTCAATGTGTACAACAGCGTTTGCACCAAATGGCTCGCCATATCATTCAAACGATGCACCCCAGATCGGCAGTCATGACGACCCTAAGAACGCCGAACGTAAGGGCTTGGGATTTTCTGCTAGCAGCCAAAGATTTGATACTGGCTTGCATCTATCTGCTGGTGTTGCTGAACATCCTTATGGCCTTGAAGAAGGTTCTTGTGCTACCGAGTCTTGTTATCTATTGGATATGGCACTCTGCGAGGATTATTCTTGCGGTTGTCAAGTGGTGCGTTTTGGCTTAAAGTGGCTGGCTGATGCCATTTCGCGTAGATAGGAATGAATTGGGATACCCACATTCTTTGGTTCATCGATAGATTAAGTTGGACCAGTCTCTGCATACTCGATGAAGTCCCCATTGAGATTTTCTCTCCATAAACGCACCTTTCCGTTGTCCCCAGTCGATGCGAGAGTACTCCCTATAAAGACCTTTAGTTACTAGCTCCTGCATGGGTATTTTGCGAGAACGCTGTGATACGCAAAAGAAGGAGCAGGGTATTCACCATCGTAAGTCCACCTGACCTTCCATACCGGAGAGCCATCATCATGTGGTAGTATAGCCTTTTCCTTAAAGACATGTGTTATGTTCAGTCTCTCCGTGAGGTCATGTCTAGGTGACGTGATACGAGAAATACCAGCTAAGCCAGCACCAATGCCAGACGGCGCGTTTTGCGAAGAGCTAGTTGAGGATGCCTTATGCGCAACGTTGGATCGAGGGAACCTTGCAGTCGGTGCCTTGGACGATCCATCAACATCGTAGGGTGTGTCGACGTCGAAGATTCGCACGCACCCGCCATCACATGCGACGGCAATCCTATCGAATGGGAGAAGACAGCCAGGAGCCCAAGCGATTTCATTGATCACCGCATTTCCTAAATCAATATGGAGCGTTTCAATGAACCGATAGCATGCTTCGGAGGCATCTTCGGACTTAACAGCGCGCATTATCTTGATGTAACGTGAGGCCGAAACGGCGAGAGAAATGGCTCTTGGATCAAGACCAGCCATGAGCGCATTCAGGCTAGGACACTCAGATTGATGGATGGACAACCTGAATCTAGCTTCTGTACCCCGATGGTACTGCTTGAACGGATAAAGCTGATCTATCTGATTCCACGAAGACAGAGATTCCGGGTCCACAAGTTCCATCAGGCTAAGCGATCCGTCGTGGGTCATCAGAGCAAGCCATATCTCATGTTTGATGACCTTGAATCCGAATGAAACATAAGAGACATGGTTAGGTGGAGACTGGGAAAATACGCATCTGAAACGGCGACCTCTATTGGAAGATTGAGAAGAGTCTTCCTGCCATAGCTTGAACTTGTTATCACCACCAATGGTAGCGAAGAATTGACCGAGGCTCGAGGAAACCCATTGGATCTTGCGAAGGTTCAAGTGAGCGCTCAGAAGTAGTCGACAAAAGGCCTATTCTACTCACATCCAAGACCTCGGCGTCGTGTCCCCGAAATTGTTCGAACAAAGTCCACTCTTTATCTTGGCCTATGCTGTAGATTCGGATCTTGTGGTCCGCCGAGCAAAGCGCCGCTCGTGTCCCTGCCGGATTAAAGCTTGCAGCTAGCACAGTGTCGGCCGCAGCGTGCTCAAAGCTCTGAAAACCATTCTTCACTGGCTCTATACTATCAAAGCCTTCGCTCTCAATCATTTTAGATCCTTGAGAATCCGTGTCTTGATGGTAAAGTAATGCATTAGCATATCTTATTGGGTGTTGACTATTTGGTACGGCACTTTGAGTTCTTGAGTACTTTAGTATTCTAGAGCGCCAATTGTTGGAACTCAGGCCGGGTCAACCTCGGTAGTTACTAATCAGGACTAGTCGGGGGGTCTTGGCGGACTAGTAGAGATTTCTCGTGACAGTCATTCCATTCTATATAGCTACATCCATCCATTAGTTATTATAATACTATTATATTATACCTAAAATCACGTATAGATAACTTATTAATAATTAACTATTTTAATAGGTTATAAGCCTAGGTTCTACGTAACCTAGGAACTATATAAATCGCATAGTAAGCTTTTTACTAAAACTTAGGGTTACTCTAGAAGAAATATTCCTAGAACTATTTATAATAGGCACTATTATCTCTAACTATTATAAAATTTAGAAGCTAAAAGGTACTAAGAACTATAAATTATAGGAAATTATTATACGCGTATCTCTCGTAGTTAACGGCGTATTTAAGGTTATTAGACCGGAATATAAACCGCTAACTAACCCTAACTTACCTACTACTAGAGGAGTAAAACTACTTATTAAGGAGGCGGATAAGGATAAATAGGAAAAGTATATTAATTTAAAGAAGCGAGTACTCGCCGCTATTTATATTACTATATTACCGTTAGCTTATAATATAATTAAAACTCTAATAATAGTAAAAGAAGTATAGGCTAAATTAAAGTTATTATATAAGACGGACTCTTATACTATTAAGAAAGTAATATACTTCGCTTTATATAAGCTTTATTTAGATTAATTTAAAGACTTTTATATCTACCTCGCTAAATTTAAAGAATATATAAATAAGCTTCTATAAATAGGGAGTCCGCTAGAAATAGACTACTAGATAGCGGTCTTTAAGAGGAGTCTATTAGATAAGATAAAGGAAGCAGTCTATACCTTTACTAAGATCACTTAATCTAGGAAGGAGTTATAGGATTTTAAGTATATTACTATATTATTAGTTAATAGGTTTATACTTATAAAGACTAAAGAATCTAAGGTATATACTAGTAATTTTAGTAAATAGCTAAAATAAGGCTAATATCAAAATAAGCCTAGTAGTAAAAGCTAGAGTAATAATAATTATAAATATACGTTCTATAGTTACTAGTATAATATAAAAGACTACTAGTATATTAATTTAAAGCTAGGACTAGAAGGATTTATTCCTAAAATAAAGAAAGAGCTGGAGGTATAGAATAAGTAATAGTATTAAGGTAGAAGTCCTAGTTATTAATAAAGTAAATAAAACCTAGATAAATAAAAATAGGATAAATCCTATACTACTTACTTTAAGTATAGCTTATAATAGAATAATAAGTCCTATAAGATTATTATTAACTTAGAGGACTAAGAGTATATCTTCTAGGACTAATCTAAGTTTACCGACTATTTACTAGTCTAGAATTATACTATATTAAGACTAACTAGGGGTAAACCGGTAATAGTTAAAGGGATTAGAATAGTATAAATCCTAGTAATTATTAATAATAGGGTTAGTAAATTCTTACTAACTAATATTCGCCACGTACTAAATATTAAATATAACCTCCTATCTATTATATAGCTAAACTTATAAGGCTATATATATACTAGTAGTAGAGGGAAGAATATATTCTATAATAAATAAGGCGAGGAGGTATTATAAGCCTTCTTATATAACCGTATATACTAGCTAGATACTATATAGATTAACTAGATAAGGGTATTCCGCCTTAAATTAATAGTCCTAGCTAAGAATAATACGTCTTAGACCTAATAGTATAAGAGATATAGACACGTTAGTATAAAGGCTATAAAGGCTATAATATATACTACTAATATCGATTATAAGGCCGCTAACTACCTATAAAAGTACGAGGAATAGGAATTATATAAGAGTTACGTATTAGGGAAAATAACCCGAATACCCTTATAGTTACTAATACCTAGAGTTACTATCCCTAGCTAATACTAGTATATCGACCTAGCGTTAGTAAGCTATATAACTACCCTTAGGGGGTATACTAATATAATAGTATCTATATATAAAGTAATAGGGTTTACTTAAATAGATTATATAACTAGTCGGGCTAAGTTATTATAAAAACTCGAGTTCCGAATAAAATATTAGAAAAACTAGGGGTATAAAACGGCCTTTATTCAAAGCGATAATAAACTAGTCTAGGGCTATAAATATTAATAGATCTTCTAGGAATATAGGATATTTATTACCCTATTAGCTCCTTATAACCTTTATTAGAATAGGATCGCTAAACGGAAGAACCGGATACTATTTAGTAAAGTTAGAACGGTTCTTATTAACGCCGGACTATTATAAGAGTTCTAGTAGGGTAAGGCTATCTACTATATTAATTATATTAAGAACCTTATACCTAGTAAGGATAGGAAGTCCCCCTTTAAGAAATAGTATAGTTATAAACCCTAATTAATATACCTAAAGCTATTTAGATATTAGTACTACTTGTTTAATATATCGCCGAATAAGAAGAAACTAGATAATAAAGCTATTAAATGCCGCTTCCTTAGTTATAATAATAAGAGTATCTACCGCGTATAAGATATTAAGGGATAATATATTACTTAATTAGTATATATAGTATTTAATAAGAAGGCCGCCATATTGTTAATAGATAATAATAAGCTTCTAATAGAGGGAGACTCTAGCGATAATAATAATATAGTAGACCTCCTAAGCTAGCTCTAACCTAACTAATTAGATAGCGGTAATTAGGCCTTAAAGGGAGTAACTACCCCTAATTAATAGGGTATTAAGGGAGTATTAGATAATACTAAAAATACTAATAATACTAGTAATACTAGTAATAGATTAGTAATAACTTTTCTATTTAGCTAATTAATATTAGGCCTAACTAATAATATAAGTAAGCCGACTAGTCTAAATTAATATAATTAGGATAATCTACCTAAATTAAATTAAAATAAGTTAAATAATTAGACTGCTAAAGATAGCTAAGCGGAGTTAGAATTACTAGCTAATTAATATTAGAATAGTTAGGATAGTTTAATACGTTAAATTACTATTATACTACTATTAGCTATTATTAATAAATAATCGACTTAAAATAATAAATCTTAGAGAATTATTTTTAATGTATTACGTCGTTCCATTTATAATAAACTACGGATTAATTATAACTAGATAAATAAGAGGGGTATAAGGTCTTCTAATAACCCTAATAGGTTTAAAGCTATACTTACCCGCGTCGTCGCCGGTACTAAGGAGCGTCCCTACCTAATATTAATAGACGTGGCTCTTAATAGGCCTAATAGTAATAAATAGCTCGCTACTACTAAAGAAGAATTAGCTAATTAGAATAAGTAAATAATATAATAAGAACTATATTAACTACCTTATAAAGTATATATCTTACTAGGTAGGTAGGTCTTATCCTATAAATATAGACTAATAGGCGAAATTAGCTAATATAAAGTACGGTAGATAGTTAAAGGCTTCTACTAAATTAAGGGGATTAATTTTAATAAGATATTCTTATTAACCTTAAAGGCATTATTATAGTTATTAAGGCACGAATAAACTAGTACGATTTATAGGTTATAAGAGCTATATTTCTCTAGATGTTAAGACGTCTAGTCTACCTATCTAAACTAAGCTATATTAGGCTTAGCGCCCTAAGTAGATTACGCTAAGCTATATTAATTACTAATAAAAGTATATTATAATATCTCCCGCCGTCACGAAAAAGCTCGTCCCGAGCTATTATTATAGTAATCTATTATCCTTATTTATTTTAATATAATCTTCTTAATTAAGCTAATTTCTAAGGTTTTAAGTCGTAGTTTTACTATCTAGATTATATTCTAATACTAGGGCTTCTAGAGTAGGGAAGCTTTTACTTAGAGTAACTACTACGTTATCTAACTTCTCTAAAATCTTATTAATATCTAATTCGTATTATTCTTTAGTAGCGTCGTTATTAGTAATAGTAAGTTTATTAAATTTATTAGATAGTAGCTATAGCGACTAGTCCTATTATAACTTAAAAAGGGTTAAGGCCTTAACCTTTTTATCTATGAACGCGGTAAGCGCCCGGAGTTCTATTACCTATTAATTAAGACTATCTACCTACTTTTATAGTTATACTTCGTGCCTTTCTAGGATTCTTACTTTTAGAAACTTAGGTAGGTTTAGTAGACTTAGTTAAACTTACTCCGGATTTAAGATAGTTCTTTAGTTTAATAATAAAGCCGTTAATTCGTCTATTAAGAATAGGTTTAGGAATTTTAGTAATCCGGGCTCTATACTTAATACTAGGAAACCTCTATATTTTCTAGACTTAGCTACCTTCCCTTTAGTCTTTCCTTTCTTCTAGAATTTAGGTAATATAGATATTATACTTAATACTAGGAAACCTCTATATTTTCTAGACTTAGCTACCTTCCCTTCAGTCTTTCCTTTCTTCTAGAATTTAGGTAATATAGATATTATACTTAATACTAGGAAACCTCTATATTTTCTAGACTTAGCTACCTTCCCTTTAGTCTTTCCTTTCTTCTAGAATTTAGGTAATATAGATATTATACTTAATACTAGGAAACCTTTAGGTTTTCTAGACTTAGCCGCCTTAGTCTTCCCGATTTTTACTCGCTTTCTTAGGGGTAATTTCCTAAGTACGTCCTAATTATTAGGTATTATATATATAGGATAGAGGTCCCCTAGAACCTATACCTAATCTTTTTTCGACGTACTAGGGACCTCCTTTTCCTTAGTAAATTTCTAGTAGCTTACGCTAATTTTTCTACTCTTTCCTATTCTTTCCCCTATATCTCTATAGAGTTAAAAACCGTTCTAGATTATAAATTAGAGTTAACCTTTATTATCTTTCGTAAGGGTAAGAGCCCCGTATAGTTAAAAATTACCTGTAAGCTATCTATTAGCGTTAAAATTTAATTTCTAGAATTAGCTCCACTTTTTAATATTAAGACGTATAGCCTAGAAAGCCTAAAAATCTAATAGGACTATAAACGCCTAATAATATACTATAAAATCATCTCTATTAATTTCCGCCGCTAGGTCTTATATAACTTTATTAGGAAACGTGTTTATTATAAGCTACTTAGGGTAGCTATTATAGTCTACCCGTTCCTATAATTTCAGGCTTATAAATTTTTCCCTAGTATTTTTCCTATTATAAACCTCTCTTCTAATATAGCCTTCTAGATCGCGATAGGTAATAGCTAGGTCTTTATCTATAATCTTAGTATACTCCTTAAGTTCACCTATAAGTATAGTATAGAGTTAGCTAGTTTCCTCTATACTAAGCTTTATAGTTAACCTTCTTTTATCCTACCTAAATTCTATAGTATTAGTATTTTTAGACCCCCCGCTATTTATCCTAAGATTATCGTCGTTTCTCGAGTCTACTTCCTAGTTAATACTTAATAATAGGCTGCTTGCGCTTCCTAACTCTACGTCCTAGTTAATATCTAATAATACGCTAGGTCCTCTTTCCTAGTATTCCTTTAATTTATTAATAGAATTAAAAATATTTAAGGTTAGATTCGCTATTATTAGTTTTCTTTTCCCTACGTTCTTATTTAATGCCTTAATAACGCCGTCTTTTAAGTATCTAAGATCCTAGTTAATCCTAAAGACTTAAGAGGGAGGAGCTCTTAGATATAGTTCTAAGTAGTTATTAGGATCTTAAAAGGAAAAGTTTTTAACCCTATTCTAAAGACTAACTACCGCCTTAGCGGCGATAAAGTTAAATACTTAGAATCTTTTAAGAGCCTCTAACTAGACTTAGGCTTCTTCCCGATTCTACTCCTATATTAGTGTAAATACGGTTCCCTAAGGGTATTTATTATAGTCCTTAGAGTATATAATTAGAGGTATAAATAGATATTAAATAACGTCTTCTTTTACCTAATAAAGGTTTTTATTATATACTACTAGTATAGATACATTTAAGGAAATTCTACTTAGCTACTAGGCCCGCTAGATTTACGCTTTCTAGGTAGATTTCCTTAGAATTCCCTAGAGTAGGAAAGAGAGGTATTAGTTATTAAGAACTAGATAGATAAGGTTATATAAAGGTAATAGCTTTTTAAAAATATTATATTAAAGGAATATTAATACTACGGCGTCTAAATACTAGTCTAGGTAGATAGGTAGACCTCCTACTAAGTAGTTTAGAATCTTAGTGAGTTTAGTTTCTAATTTTTATACTTAAAGTAAGTTAGAAGCGTTAGGTAGATATTTAAGAATTTCTTTAATAGATAGTCTAAATTTATAGAAGTCCGTAGTAGGGAAGCGCTAGATATAGCCCTTATTAACCCTAATCCTTAACTAGTCTACTAGGTAGGCCTTAATCTACGCCTTAGATAGTTAATAATAATAGTATTTATCTTCTTTATAGTTATAAAACTAGCGTAGTAAGGACCTTACTTTAGTAGTAATAGTAGTATAATAATCCGTTATTATAAGTAATAAGTTATAGTTTAAACTAAGGTATAGGTAAATATATATATATATTAATACTAAGTATAGGAGTACCCGTTTTACTATTTTTAACTATTACTATATTTTTTATCTAATAGTAATTTTCTTATAAAGCCTCTATTTTATTACTATTTACTAATTTAATGTCTTAATATAGACGTAGATTCTTTAATCCCTATCCTAGTAAGTATAAGACTTCTTAAGTTTTTTAATAATATCTAGTACGTCTTCCTTAAGCCTCTAGGTAGGCTCGTAGGTATCCTCTTTATAGCCTTTCTACTTAACTTAATACCCGTTTTACCTACCCCATTTTTCCTTTTAAATTATTCTTTCTACTATGAATTCTTCTTAACCCTAGATAATAATTAGAGCTTGTAGGGGTATATCTTAATTATACGGGTTAGGTTTTAATTATTCGAGATAGATAACTAAGGTAACTAGGTAAATCTTTACTATACTAGGAGGAAGCTCTAGCTTATAAGCGAGTAGGCTTATTTTTTATAGAATTCTATAAGGCCCTACCTTCTTAATAGTAAGGGACGAACTTTTAGAGACGTAGTACCTAGCGTCCCCTATTTTTACTAGTTTTAAATAAGTATACCTAGATAGGTCTAGTACGCGATATTTTAAATCCTACCTATAAGCTATTTTAGCCTAGGCTAATTTAATAGTATTAAATATATTATTTCTAATAGTTTCTCAGTTACGAAGAAAATTTCCTGCTATAGAGTTAGATTCTAGTACTATAAATAATAAGAACCCTCTTAGCTTTACCTTATATAAAAGTTTAAACGGTATTATAGTTATACTAGTATTCTCTAAAGTATTTAACGCGTACTCGACTTCTATTAGAAGGGTATCCTAGTTTTCCTTATACTAGCCGACTAATAAGTAATATAAAGCCGTCTCTACTATTTAGTTCATTTATTTAGCCTAGCCGTTAGCGGCGGGATAGTATATAATAGTTATTCCTAGGGAAACTCCATATCTAGTAAATAGGGTTTTCTAGAAGGTACTAATAAATTTTAGGTCTCTATCTAAAATAAGATAGCTAGGTATACCCTGAGTTTTATAAATAGTATTAAAGTATCTATTAACCTAGTCTTACGCTAAATCCGTTTTATTACCTAGTACTAGACGAATAAACTTAGAAAATTTATCTATTATTATAAGTAAAGAATTATAGCCGCTAGTAGTTAAAGGAAGGCTAATAATAAAATCTATTAATAATTCTTCTAGCGGCTACTAGGATACCCCTACGGGTTAGAGTTCCCTATATAGTAGTTATCTAGAAGGCTTAAATAGTTAGTAGGCTAGATACCTATTAATATAACCTTAGATAACCTTACGTATCTTCGGAAAATATACCGAACTACGTAGGTAGTTATATATGCGATAAATGCCTCTATACGTATAGTAATTATATCTATATTCTAAGATTTTCCTCGTAAGTTTTTTAGGGATATATAAGTAATCCGGCCTGGGATAGCTAATTATATATAATAGTTAAGAATTAATATTAAGCCGGTATACTTAGTAAATAGTCCTTAACCCTATTTCTAGTTATCGGGATTCTTAGACCTACTTCTAGACCTACTCGTAGATCCGCCCGAAATAAGGGTCTTTTAGTAAGGTAGCCGTAATTTCCTTAAGAAAATCTTATTTAGCCTAGACGACTACTACTAGGAATATATTAGTTAGATTAGGTTTTTTAGTAAGAAGTCTTAAAAAGCTATTAGCGTTTTTATAGGATTTCCCTACCTAGTAAATAATTTTTATCCTTAGTTAGAATATTAATAAATATAGCGCCTATTTATTTAGCCTAGTAGACCGCCGTCTATTTATCTTATTCTATAATACCGATTTTAATATAGTATAGTTAGTAATAATAGTAAAATCGCCGTTATTAAAGAATTAGGGAAGTTTTATAAGGGCCTAGACTAGAGTACTAGCCTCTAATTCTATAACCTAATATCTTGTTTTAGTATCTAAAAGGTCTCTAGAAAGAAATAAGATCGGTCTTTCTACCCTATTAAACCTAATCTAGTATAGCGTAGCTCTATAAACCTTCTCTTCACTACCATTTATATAAAGAATAAAAGGCTTACTAAAGTTAGGGAACGCTAAGGTAGGGGCGTTATATAGTTTATCCTTAAGTATTTCCTATACTTCGTAGTATTAGGGGCTAGCGTGTCGCTACCTAGATTTAAATCCGGATCCGTTAGGGTCTCTAGGTTTATTAGGGTTTATCGTCGATTTTAATAGTAACGACTTCGCTAGTAAAGGGCTAGAGGTATCTACTAATAGACGCTTCTTTTATATATAGTTCCTCTAGGGGAGACTCTTATTCGGGCTACCCTTAAAGCCTTCCATTTTTAGTCTAATAAGAGGTCGCGCTATTATAATATAATATTTAATAAATTTTTAATAGTAGCCGAAAAATCTTAGTCTAGTTTTAAGTTCCTAGAGATTTATTAGGAAAGTTATATTTTAAACCGCTTTAACTTTCTCTTCTATAGTACTTAAACCTAGTCTAGAGATATAATATCCTAAAGTAATAATACTAGGATAAGTAAAATAATATTTTACTAGGGATAATATAATACTACTTTTCTCTAGTAGCCCTAGGACTTAATCTAAGTACTTAAGATAGTTATTAAGAGTAGCTAAAAAGATTATTACGTCGTTAATATATACTAGAATAAATTACTATAAGTATAGGGATAGGAGTATTTCTATCTAATATTAGAAGAAACTTAGAGTATTTACTAACCCTATTATAGAGACCTTTAGCTATTCCTAACCCTAGTAGGGGCTAATAAACGTCGTCTTCTACTAGTCTAAAGGGCGTATACCCTACTAAAAAAATCCTTTTATAAGGTTAATAGAAGAGAATATTACTAATCCGCTAAGCGCTCCTAGGATTATATCTTATTTTAGGAGGGGATACGTATCTAGATAGAGCTTAATATTAACCTTACGTAAATCTACTACTACTCTTAGCTTCCCATTCTTCTATACTATGAAGGCCGGCGATAATGCGGTAGATAGTACCCCTAGAGGAACCTTTTTAATTCGGCCCTACTCTATTAGGGGGTCTAGAATTAAATTTATAGCCTTACGGTCCCTTTAAGAAAGGTTATAAGGGTTCTACTTTAGTCCTGCTACGTCGGATTCGTCCTTAAAGGGTATCGGCATCTTAATACTATTATTAAACTTTCCTAGGCTATTTTAAAAAAGTATACTATACTTTTTAAGTACCTTTTTAACACGTTCTTAGTATTTAAGCCCCTAATAGGTAGAGATATCCGCTTCCGGAATTATTACCTCCTCTAGGAGATCTACTATATAAGGTATATTAGGTTCCTCCTAGAATTTACTAGTATAGATATTAGTAAAGTAGAAATCTACCTCTATAAGCTTTACTAATTCTTATAATATTAATAGTCTACCTAGTAGCTATCCTTTACGGATTTTAATAGAGTATTAACTAAAATTTACTATTAGGTAGGCTTAGGGATTATTACTAACTACCGCTTAAATACCTAATATAAAGGTTTCTAACTAGAAATCGACCTTTAATAGAGGTTTAAATAAGTAGTTATAGTTTATTACTAACGGGTAGTATTTAATTAGTATATTTTATCCTATCCTAGAGTCTAGTATTACCGCTAAGTCGGTATAGATATTAACCTTTTTATATTTTAGAACCCTTAGCCTTTTTAGTTTAATTAGTAGTATTAGTATTATTATAGATTCTTAGATATTAGCATGGATCCTTAGAATTAGATCTAATTTAGAGGTAACTCTAATTAGAATAGGGGTTTAGTATATTATAATAAGATCCTAGTATTTACCCTATTAGATATTAACTATATTCGGTTTTATAATATCTATATTAATAATTATATTACACGGGAGTCTTAAAACTATATAGATTTCTCTAGATATTTTAATAGGTTCCTTAGTTAAACTATATATCCTAATATCTACCTTAATATAGTCCCGTGAAAATAACTCCCTAGAACTAACTCCCCTATATTAAAGCCTTTTCCCTCTAGTTATAAGGTAGATGTTATAAACTTTAAAGAATACTAGATAGTAATACTTAGAAATAAGGGATACTAGGGATCTAGTATTAAAATAAAATTCTAGTATTCTACTATCTTTACTAATATACTAGTATATAACGCTAGAGAATTTCCTAAAATCTATACTAACTCCTATTAATATAATAGGAAAAGTAAAAATACTAGGTTCTAATCCCCCTAGGGATAAAATAGTAAGGTTATTAAGATAAGATAGTTCTAAAGTTTTTCCGGTAGTAATATTTAAGCTATTAGTGGAGTTATTACCCTCTAGTAGGCCCTAACTACTAGTTAGGAGCCCTAAGAGGCTTCCTCCTATAGCTCCTCATCTGTAAGGATCTCTAAAGCTATATAGGTCTCTAGATTATACGGATTAAGATTATTATCCCTATTATAATAATCCTCGTTAGTTAGGTTAATATCTATCTCCTCCTCTAGCTTAACCTTTAAGGACTTTTTCTTTTTATTATTATAGTTACTATCCTAATAATTTCCACCGTAATACTAGTAAGGATAAGGTAGGGTTCTTTTAAGTTATTAGTTATTAGCCGTTATTTTTTCTAAAGGACGTCTTTTTATCTCTATAACCTTAGGGTTAGCTAACTAGATAATCCCCTTAGCCGCTAGATTACTAAATAATTACTAGACTCAGGCTAGAGATAGTACTTATAACGCTAGAGTTACTACTAGTTTCTAATAGGGTCTATTTATCTTATAAACCCGCTTAGTTACTACCTTATTATTTCGGACTCGCCTATTAAAGTTTTCTATAGTGTCTCCTTCTTCCTATATTAGGGTTATAAGTACTAGGTTTAGCTTAAGGCCTTACTATAGATATCTAATAATTATATCCTTATTACTAATACCCGCGTTATATAAGTAGTTAGTCTTTCGAGTTAGATATTAGCTAAGGGTAAGTAATAGTTAGTTAAAATAGAACTTTATCTTCTTAGCTTCCTTTATTAATTTAAATTAATTAGGCTAATATTCTTAAAGAAGTTTATCTTCTTAAATAGCTAAATTATAATTTATTTCTTAGCGGACCCTTATAGAAAGGCTATTATACTATTCTAGAGTATCCCCTTCTAGATATATTAGGAGTACTCTAAGGACTAGACTACTACCTTTTAGTTCTGTTATATAGTGAAAGCGGCGGATAAAGAAGGCTGCGGAGTATTTTTTAGGATTAAATATTATAATTTCTTAGGGTTAAAGGTTTCGCTCCTTATACTCCCTTAGTTAGGGGGGATATTTATTAAGGTCCTTATATTAATAACGGTTATACCTATTAATATAGTTTTAGGGCAGGTCTAGTTAAAATTCTCGGGGAAAGTCCTAAGGAGGATTTAGATATCTAGCCCTAAGTAGTCTATAGTTATAATACCCTAATATCGACTCTAATTAATAATTTTCCTGAGAAATAAACCTAGGTTCCGGGCTAAGGTTATAGTTTTAATTATAATAGAGTTCTACTTCTTATTAGGTGACCTTTACGCGTAATTATACTAACTTATTTTATTCCGCTAAAAGACGTCGTGGCTTAGGTTCTTATCAATAGTAGTTAGGCTAGAATACTCTAGGCTAATCTTTTATAAAAGGTTAGTAAGGAATAAAAGTCTCCGGCTAGGTATCCTAATAGGGTAGTACTAGGGTATTTTAACCCTATAGACTAGCTATAATTAGTTTAAAGCTAGGAGTAAGTAGGGACCTACTACGTTATACTCTTATTAGATCTTCTTTAACTTCTTAATTAAAAGGGTCTTTTTATTCCTAATAGGCTCTATCTAATACTAGACGCTAGATTCTATCAGCTTATAGCCTTCTTCCTAGAGGGCGAGCTGGCTCACGCTATATAGGTAATAGATAACGGCTAGAAGTAACCTCTTTAATTACTTATTAAGAAAGATCGAGATTACCCTATTTATTAGGCCTATTATATAGTTTATTTAGCTACTCCCAGAATATTTCTTTATTTTTAATAATAGAGTGCGGGTAGCTAAGAAGCTATTACTTAGCTTCTAACTAGAAAGACTTCTTCTTAGCTTCTAATAAGAGTCGGTAGACGGCCTAAGTAGCCCCTATATTAGTATTACTAATTAGTTCTCGAAGGAATAGGGCTTTATATCTTAGGGTCCTCTTAGTTAATTATCCTATAATAATTAGTACCGTAATATAGTCTTATTAATATGCCGTTTTTAAATACCCTATATTTCCTAAATTCTTCTAGATTCCTATAGCTTCCTTAATCTGCCTAGAAATATATTCCGCCGTACCTAGATAAGGTATAGCTCGTTTCCTAGCTACCGCTAAGGATTCGCCCTAGGCTACCTTTATAGATTTAGGTAGGTTAACTAGATTATTAAGGCCTAAATTATTCCTCCCTAATTTAATTTAATTAGCTATCCTTATTAGGGTTATTCTAGAATCTAGGGTTCTAGTAGATAGAGGGGCCCTTAATAAATGCTAGGTAGTCTTAGTACCTCGCTTAAAATCTTATAAAGTAGCTAGAAATATCTCTGGCTCTAGTCTAGACTACTAGGATTCTAGCTAGGCTAATCTTTTAAGATTCGTTACTACTCTTAAGCCGTACTAAGCTAGTCTAAGACTATTCTAAGTAAGATACTTAATAAGGTACTAATTAGGATAGTTAACTAGGTTTACTTATTTAAGTTCCGTAGAGAGGAAATTATATAAGTAGAAGGTAAGAATAAGAGTATTATAATTAGTTATAATAGTAGATTAAACTAGGTTAAATAACGTAGAGGGCTTTCTAGCTCTAGATTTACCTCTAGGTTTTAGAAGAAGTATAAGGAATAGAATAAAGAAGAATAGAATTATTAAGGCTAATAAATAGAAATCTTTTAATAGGGTAACGGGATAGAATGGAGCGGAAGTGACTTTTATACCCCGTAATCCCCTTAAGAATAGTTAATTACTAATAAAAAGACCTAATCTAAATAGATAACTTAGTGTATCTATTTAGGATCTTCTAGTATTACTACTAGATATTAAGGTATAAATAAACCGGTACGATTTATAGGTTATAAGAGCTATATTTCTCTAGATATTAAGACGTCTAGTCTACCTATCTAAACTAAGCTATATCAGGCTTAGCGCCCCAAGTAGATTACGCTAAGCTATATTAATTACTAACGAAAGCATATTATAATAATAGTAACTTCTCCTAGCCCTAATAGCTAAATATAGGCTAGTCGTCAAGTATTTAGATATTATCGCGGCCTTCTTAGAATCGCTTATTTAGGAAGAAATCTAGGTAGAGTAACCTTACTACTTTATTAATAGCTAATAAGGATACGCTTATAAACTAAATAAAGCTCTATATAGCCTTAAATAAGCGTCTTATAAATAGTATAAAACCCTTTATAAGGTACTTAAGTCTCTAGGTTTTAAACGCCTAGAGTATAATTATTACGTGTTTATTAATACTATTATAAAAGTTATTATTATAGTATACGTTAATAACTTACTATTTATAACACGTAATTAGGACCTAATTACCTAGATAAAGAAGGAACTTAATAAGAGGTTTAACTTTAAATATATAGGAGACTTAAAAGACTATTTAAGAATAAATATTATTAGAAATCTAGATAACTATTCTATTTAGGTTAATTAAATAAAATATATTAACTAATTATTAAAATAGCTAGGTATAGAAAATTATTTACTAGCTAAGTCGCTTATAGAATAGGCTAATATCGCTATTACCCCTAATAGCTATATAGCCTCCTTATCTAAAAGGGAGTCTTATTAGTCCCTTATAGGAGTACTTAATTAGCTAAGTATTATAACTAGGCTAGATATTATATACGCTATTAGTAACCTAGGTCGTTTACTTAATAACCCTACTCTATAATATATAAATACGGCGAAAAGGGTACTACGTTATCTATTAAGAATAGTTAATAATAGTCTTATCTATTAACTAGGTAATAATAATAGCCTAGAGGGTTTTACTAACGCGTTATATTATAATAATTATAAGACGTCTTATTCTATTAGGGCGTACATTTATAAACTATTTAATAGCCCTATCACCTAGTAATCTAAATTATAAAAGCTAGTAGTAATATCTATATATAAGTCTAAATATATTACTATAATAGAGGTATATAAAGAAGCTCTATATCTAGGCCTTATACTTAAAGAGCTACGGTATAATAAGAGAGTAGTACTAGTACTCCTAAGTATTAATAACTAGGTAGCTATAAAATTAGCTACTAACCCGATTAATTATACTATTATAAAATATATCTAAATAAAATATTATTTAATTTAATAACTAGTTTCTAAAATTAAAGAAATCTGTCTCTAATAGGTTAATATTAAAGTATAATATACTAACCTACTAATAAAACCTATTAGCCCTATTAACTTCGGCCTAGCTAGATAATAATTAGGACTAGCTTTAAGTAAAGTATAAGGGTATTTAGATATAGTAGTTAACGATAGGTAGCCTACCTTGTTATCACCGATCTAAGAGGGAGTATTAGAACTTAGGCTAGGTTAACCTCGGTAGTTACTAATCAGGACTAGTCAGGGGGTCTTGGCGGACTAATAGAGATTTCTCGTGATAGTCATTCCATTCTACATAGCTACATCCATCCATTAGTTATCATAATACTATTGCACTACACCCAAAATCACGTGCAGATGACTCCTTGATAATCAACTATTTTAACACCAATTGCGTCAAGCGCGCTTGTCGCTGTGAAGATCTGTACTTACTGTAACCCATAACCCCAATTTTCCCAGTAACGATGGACGTTGATCCATGTTAAGATGTCATCGAAGTTGACAGGGGTGGAGTCGTGGACCCTTCTAGCTGTCTCTGCGGCCTGTGTTGGCATCATAGCCAATACCTTACATGGCGATGGCGAGCCCCTAATCGCCTCCATAGCATTTAGCGGCATAGCATTTGCGTCTACGTTCAGTCTTATCCGATGGCTCGGGGCAACTTTCATGAAAGCAAATCTGAAAGGAAAGGACATGTCAAAGATCAAACAGGTTGAAATGTAGGTGGGCGAAGATAGATTTCATCATAGTCATTTTGTAAAACTAATGCTTGAGGCAGTCCAGAAACTATGGGAGCTGTATGTGCCTTTGTGTATCTTCTTACGATAATAATATTCATACCATTTCCATTCTACAAAGATATCGTTGCAGCAACTTCAGGCGGAGGTAATAGAGAGGTCGTTATGGAGCTGCATGAGGTGAAAAATGGTCGTGTTCTGCATCGATTTCCCCACAGCAAGGTACAACCCCATACTTACCACCAATCTTCAAATAGCCAGAAAGTTGACGATAATCATTGCAAAGCTGGCTTCATATCTGTCTGCTATTCTTTCTCTAGAATCGGTCGTGCTCCTAGGTATCGGTGACGATTTGTTCGACATCCGGTGGCGACATAAATTCTTTATACCAGCTTTCGCTTCAATTCCCATGCTCGTAGTTTACTTCGTCGACTACGGCGTCACTAATGTCGTCGTTCCTGTTCAGCTTGAGCATTACCTCGGCAGCATGGTTGACTTAGGATGGCTGTACTATGCTTACATGGCTGCCATCGCCATCTTCTGCCCCAACAGCATCAACATATTCGCAGGCATCAACGGCATCGAAGTTTCGCAGTCGATCATTATAGGGTTCCTCCTTCTGGCAAACGACGTTCTCTCACTGTATGCTACACCAATCACTCCTAGCCCTCACCCTGCCACGGACCCTCATCTGTTCTCGATATATCTGCTTCTACCGTTCATTGGGGTTTCTATGGCTCTTTGGTGGCACAATTGGTATCCCGCCAAGGTATTTGTTGGGGATACCTATTGCTACTTTGCGGGCATGGTCTTTGCCATTGTTGGTATACTTGGGCATTTCAGCAAAACCTTACTGCTTCTACTGGTACCACAGATTGCCAACTTCATCTACTCTGCACCACAGCTGTTCCGACTTATACCATGTCCAAGGCACCGTCTGCCGCGATTCAATGCCCGCACGGGTCTTTTGGAGCCATCAGTCACTCCGTGGTCGCAACCTCCATCCAGGTCAAGGGCACTGTTACTGAAGCTGCTGGAACAGCTCCCGATCCCCTTGGTCAAGTTGATGAGGAACAGCAAAGGCGAGATTGTCGAGTCTACCAACCTTACCATCTTGAATTTGTGGCTTGTCTGGTTTGGACCGATGAGGGAAGACCGTCTCGCTATTCAGCTTTTGGTTATGCAGGCTTTATGCGGTATCTTAGGCCTTTTCATAAGACACGAATTGGCTCTGTGGGTCTTCAGACAAGACAATAGAGGCTAGACTATGAGTATTAAAGTTGTTGTGGAACGGAAAGTTTGTATGGCGCGCACGCATAAGAAATAATAGGTGAATGACGTTACCTATGTAAGCAAAATCCTGCAAGTATTGAAGACTGGGTATGCTCTCATTGTTGGCGCGGGATCGAAGTTTGCTACGTCCAATGACCCGAGCTATACAACGATCTACGCCAATACTAATGGCATGATCTCACAGGAACACGCATGCAACATAAGATAGTAAATCCCGAAAAGGACGGTGATCTACACTCCTTGAGCACGTTAATCTGATATCCTTCGGCCGCTCTCTTGCACCATCAAGTGCAACTTAAATCACATGAGAAGCGCTTGGTGCCAGCAAATCCACATCTATCCGCCAGTCTCCGTCAACAATGCCAACGGAATTCTTCACTGGATATTCCAACTCGACTGCGAAGTAAAACATCGTGAAGGGTCTTGCAGTCTTCGCTAGAAAACCTCTCCCACATCCTTCATCTACTGCTGCCCATCAGAATCTGAAAACCACGCAACTTTAAGCCGGAAGTTCGGATCCAAGTTGACGATCACCACACTCCCATCATGGCATTATGGCATTCCTTTTACCCGAGCTTGAGGTGGCATGAGTAGTAGCATCGCGAATGAATATGGTCTAGGTGCTCAATGCGTCCTCGCTCGGGTTTGTTCATCAAACACCCCGAATAGAGTTGCCACAAAGGGACGAGGTGGCTTCATCATGACGCGAGATGTAGCGCATCTACACAATGGGGTATGAAGAATGCAGTCGCCTCATCGGATAAGGCGGCTAATCTTCAGGGTCATGTGAAGATGTCAAAGTAGATGAACGTATCAGTGGGCCTCGAGCGTTGTGGGCATCATATGGACGGGTGTACGCCCATAGCAATTCGTGCTCGTACCGGTGATCATTGGCCGAAAAGGTCATTGAAGCTTTATGATCGAGCGCGAATGCGTTTGACATGCGCAACAAGCGACATTAGCTTGTCGTTCGACATAGGCTGAAAAATATACTTTGCTTTAGCCATGACAGCCTCTGTTGCGAATGCCGCCGCCTAGTTATGGACTGTAGCCTCCCTGGGTCAGTGGTCATATCTGGTCGAGATCTGGTGCACGGCTCTCTGCTCTACCCCAGATTCTGGGGCTTCCCGCGGCTCTACCCCAGACCCCACAGACACCGATGGAGCTATGACCGCCCTGACCTATGACTGATGCAGTCGTCGAGGTTTGCAATGCACGAGGATGCCGAAAATAGATATCAGACGATGATAGTTGCGCGCATCAAACACCCTCGCAAATTCTCCTCCATAGATATACTTCCGTGTCCAATCAATGACCACGTCGAATTGTTGTGTAGGTAATATATATTCACATTCATTCCTGAGCAGCGGCCGTTTCCCATTTCCTTGACAAATCGTTCAATATCCCCCCGGTACCATCAAAGCCTTTGGTGGCCTTCCATGTCAACTTTCTACCTCTGCTCCGAGAACCATTCAATAGTCGGCCAAATGGACACTTACATGGCGTTCCACCGTGAACGTGACCAACATCGGGATCATCGGGACCAACACCGTCGACACAACAAGACACCCGATCATGAGAAGAACTTCAATCCTGTCTTCAACCCAACATTTCCCTCCCTTCAGAACGTGTCGGACGAGACCAAGAGACCGAACCACCTTAACAACGATGATGATAGATCCAGATCGCCTTACCACATGGGCCAGGATCCGGCGTCGGATGAAGCCCTCAACAAGATGCGAACCGCCAATTCTCTCACCATTAGTCCCGAGTTGTTCGAGAAGATATACCTGAACCCACAGAACCAAGTCAAGGGCGAATTGCGAAACACCTTTGGAAACCCCACTCCACTAGCCCTCCTAGGCTTTCTCCTCAGCCTCAGCCCGCTGTCGTGCGAGCTGATGGGCTGGAGAGGGGCGGGAGGTGCGGGCATCGCCACAGTCGGCGCTTACTACTTCATTGGCGGTTTTCTCATGAGTCTCGGCGGGATTCTCGAATTCTTCCTCGGCAATACGTTTTCCTTCGTCGTCTTCTGTTCCTTCGGAGGTTTCTGGTTCACGCTTGGCGCAACACTCACGCCTGCTTTCAACGCATACGGCGAATATGCCACCGATCCGAACAATATAGCAACAGGGTTGACCAGTCCTGCCTTCCATGCAAGTTTTGGTATGATCCTACGACGTCCCAAACATCGTATTGCCAGCTAACGTTACCACTCATAGGCTTCTTTCTACTCTTCATGGGTCTCTTGAGCTTCATCTACCTCATCTGCGCTCTAAGAACAAACCTTGTTTTTGTCGCCATTTTCCTTGGGCTGCTGCTTACGTTCGTGGTTCTTACGGGCGCTTACTGGCAGCTCGCTCTGGGTAACGCAAAGATGGCGCAGAAATTGCAGGTTGCAGCTGGTGCGTTCGGATTCATGGCAACACTGGCTGGTTGGTGGATCTTCTTTGCCCAGATGCTTGCTTCTGTCGATTTTCCCATTCAACTCCCTGTCGGCGACATTAGCCACTTAATCACTCCTTTAAGTGAGCGTGTCAAGCAAAAAGAGCGCTTCTCCGCATAAGTGTATTCAATTCAATTCGAAGGTTGTAATCGGTCGCTATTGGCGCTCGATGGGTGTGAAAGGATGCTACCACCAATTTCATAGCAATGATGAGTCTTCTGTTGATGGTTATATATCCTCGAGAGGTGTTAAAGTATGGTCATATGTACGATGAATATCCTATATGTTGCAATCTAGGTTGCATAAATGTACAAAGTCAGCTTCTCTGACATTCTGCAAAAACCGCGAAATTACGCCATCTCTATATGCCGAGGATGATGCGACTAGACTAATATGCTCACCGGACGTGTTCAAAGCTCGGTATCTGTTCAGAGACCTAACTGACAGAGACAAAACACGTGGTAAGACTAGCCCAGCAGAGCAGAGCAGCAACAGCGACCAGAGAGCATTGGGCCCAAGGAGGGGGATGGTAGATAATAAAAAGCCCGTGCGACACGGGAGCATGCAGTGGCCAGCCATAGATTTCGAGAATTATACATCCATCTAAAACATCGCATGCCGCTTGTCGCATTTCGTTACGCTCTGGGGCTATTTTCATATTGTTTCAGAGTATCCAGAGGGATGGTCGCTTTGGCCGTCTTTGGATGACTAAGGTCTTGTCGGGCGACATGCCTTAGCCATCATCTATCCGTTGACAGTCTGGATTTGTTTTCAGCTTGCTAAAGACATGGCATGTTGAGATGATGCCTCATGGAGTTGGAAGCAGCCGCAATCTCGAGGCACTTTAGAACATGCGTAGGTAGAAGCCAGCTGATGGAGGCTTATAGATGGTCTGTCAAAACGTTTCTCAAGACGGAATTCGTCCACGAATCCTATTCCTACTTATCCTCAAAAATCGTCATCGTTATTTCCAGACATTGAGGCCTGCCCATGGATCATTCTGGGCTTGCCCAGCACTGCTCTTCCTTAGTGATTGAGCATATCCTCCGGGGCCTGATGGATAAGGATAGCCAGAGTTTCCATAGTTACCCTGCGATTTTGGAGGCGGTCCTGGAGGCGGTGGGGGTGGCACATAGCCTTGTGGGAGATGTTGACTTCCCTGCTGTGGATACGGCTGATTCTGATGAGAGGGTTGGGTCTGTGGTAGATATGTAGGCGACTGATATGGGTAGACCATTGGATTGTAGGGATCATTCGTCCCGGAAGTGGCTGCTATCGAGTGCGACTCTTGTGTCGCTGGGATCTGATGGATTTGCTCAGTTGAGGGCGATTGCACATATTTGTGGTATAAGGCTGGAGTGTCTGGGGATTTCAACCCCGACTGGCCGTTGGTGGAAGTTGACGTCGGATTCGAGTAGTGTGGGAGTGAAGTTGGAGGAGATTTCGAGAAATACAATTCGTTGGACTGGGAGGGTCTTGGGGCAGTGCGCGAGGTGGCTAATCTGGTCGGCGATGCTGTCGATGATGAATCGACGGACATTCTTTCCATGAGCTGCTGCAACCGGTCACGCTCACGATCAGCTTGACCTCCGGCACTGCTTGCTTTGTCTTGCTCGATACGATGTAGAAGCTGTGCTCCTTCAGAGCGCCGATTGCTAACAAAGGTCTCTACGTTCTTCTCTAGACTATCAACAGTATCTCTCATCTCGGAATAGAAGCTTTGTGCATTCATCAATCCATGTACCAAGTCGTTGAAAGCTTGGAACACTTTCTTGTACTTCGTGAGAACAGAGTTCCGTTGTCGAGTGAAGCCCTCGTATTTGACCTGTTCGAACTTGACCCTCTTATCTTGAAGAAGTAAACCGTAAATCTTGGCCAACTCCTTCATCAAAGCACTTTGCTTATGGGTTGCCTGTAACAAGCGATTTTGATGAGGAATGAACTTTTCAAGCTCAGCCTGAAAGAGCTGATGTTCGTGGTTAGATATTGTCTTCTTGTTCAAGATTAGTACGTTTGATATATCGTCATTGTGGACCTGTACAACATGTCAGCAAGGGGAGATAGAGCGGCATGACGGTAGACATTCCCACCTTTTCTTTGAGGTCTTTCAGCACCTGAGTTCGGTCACGCTTGATTAGCTCAAGCCTCCGTAACAGATCCTCAATCTTGTTGATCTGTTCCATGACATTGAGATCGCCTTCGCCAAAGTCGTCATCCAAGAGGTTTCCTTCTCCATTCGGTGAAATGGGACTGCCGATACTATTTTTGCCTTTACCACGGCTTGCCCCAGCAAGAAGCATAGCTCTTTGGTACAAAACGTCCGCTTCATCAGTCTCGCCAGCCGATCGCATCTCGTCAAAATCGGATTCATGCTGTTGAGAGGTATGGAGAAGCTGAGCATCGCTGCCACTCGCTTCTTCTATCGCACCACTGTAGCTTCGAATGTCACTGCGAAGTGTTGAGGTAAGCCTCGAACTCGGCTGTTGTGTCCAATCTCCACCGTATTTAGATCTCATTTTTTCGCAGATACTCTCTTCCATGTCAAGCTGCTTGGTGCTCCTCTCAAGGTTGCCCATAATTGTGGCCTTGTCTGCTTGCAACTGATCGAAAGCTCTTCCAAACGGCTCGTGACCTGCAAGCTCCTCACACCATGACCGGAAATCATCATCTAGCGAGATCTCTTGATTCATGCCTCCCTTCAAAATTTCTAAACTGCCAGGTAGCTTGAGATAATCAAGACTGGCAGCCATCTCCCCATTCGCAGTCTCCACATTTTCAGCCTCAGCTCTCACTAATTTGGCCTTTTCTTCATCATATAGGCTCGCCGACTCAGTGACAGACATAGGGACGATCTTTTGGAAAATATCCGGACCAATTATGCGTTGGATGTCTTGACCTTGGTATAAATCGCTCACTGGTATTGCTTTCGCTGCTTGTAACTTTGGTACTGCACCAAGCGATGCCTCTGCAGGCACTGTTTGATGGTAGATGAAATCATTGTCTTTATTGAAAGAAGCTAGCTTGTCCTGCACAATTGCAATGTGCCTTCTAGTCATTTCCACCAAGCTTGAGCCAGATTCTGAGCTTAGATTCGAAGCCGTAGAGGCGGTACTTGGGAAGGCATTAGCGATTCGAGCTGCGTCTTTACCTTCGCTCTCAGCAACCTGGAGTCGTGCAATAGCTGTACCGTGGGAGTTTGCGTCATCGTCTGCGAGTGCTTGGTAAAATTGAGCGATGGATGACAAGTGATTAGCTTTAAATTGTGTAAGATGTAACCAAAGCTTATCAAAAATACCCCGAGTAACGTTGTCCTGGACACCCTCAACAGCCTGGATGTACAAAGATGCTGCTTGACTTGCGAGTTTGGCGAGCAAGCCAACTTTTCGCCCATCGGTTATCTGCTTTTCCAGGAAGACTTCCTGAGCTTGAGCAAGCATGATGGATATCAACGTCTTGACCGTCTCTCGACTCAAGTCTGTGGAGGGCGCATGGAGAAAATTTTCGTTTATGTACGTGAACATGCCAGCAGCAGCCTGGAACGAATGATATGCAGTCTTCTGGCCAGTCTCCTCAAAACGATTCTGGTTTGCAGCGTGGCATGATAGCACAGCCGAAATGTTGAATATGATAGAAGCCTTTTCATAAGCGAGGGAGTATTGAGCAGTGGGCTTTTGGGTAAAGGCATCGAACCTAGGTGGTGTCAATCGTCTATTGCAGGATGGTCTCCGCGGAGAATGTACCACCTACCACGTGAAGGGAATCTTGATGTGGTTCTCGTCCACAGGAAACCGAAGGTCGAGCAGCTCCAGTTGACCATAGTATCGATACAATAGATCCCTCCCCGCCGTACTGTCCCTGCCTGCTCCTCTCATATCTTGCCGCAGCCTATTCAGGGTATTGCACTCCTCAGCATATCTTTCAGGATCATCACCGTACGTCTGCCTAATGTAGGCCTTTAATGGCAGTACCCAGTCGATCTCGTTCGTTTGCTTCAGCGGACTCGAGATCATCGGGGGCTGTAACATTCTGATGGACTTGTTGTCAGCAGGCGAGGTGAAGTTTGGTTTCGGAGTGACACAACAGTGCTTTGATGTAGAAGTCGTCAATCAGCAGTCATGATGGCCTTTTAAGAAGACTTCACGTGTGTCCCAAAGATCTGTGAATAGTGCTTAGTGTTAGAGCAGACTTGGACGCATTCTTGACTTTAGGCTAAATCTCTGTCATCGATGCTGAAGCGGAGGAATACAGTCCAATGAATTTTAGGGCAGCAATGCACTTCACGTTCTGCTTGCTTGCCCTGAGGAGTAGTGTCTAGTTTACTTTACAGGGCCCACGAGGGCGAGCAGGGATACCACATTTCATGTGTGCGCGCGCGGTCAGGAATGCTCTGTATGCTGAGCACATGTGGAGTCATTGTGCTATCATGAAGTAGCCTGCAATGAGTGCAAAATCTAGCGATTCGTACAATATAAAGCTACTTTAAGTACTTAAACTTTACTAAAGTAGTGAATGAGCACCGGTAGGCCTTGGCATCTCCGTATTTAGAATAAGCGCCGGATCCGAAGGGACGAGAAGACAAAAAGGCACTGGAATCACTGGAATAGATTGGCTTTGAATCTCTGCCATGATGAAGGTGGAGGGTCTCCATCTCTACTGTACAATAATAGCAAAAAGGCTCCACACTTGCCTACAATCAATCCGTTAAAACCAATGTTCAATGCCGATTCGCGCAGGTTCACCCTGTGCTCGCTGCCTTCTTCTGAGGTTTATCTTCGACCTTTGTCTCTCCCACTGGTGCTTCGGGGGCTGCTAGGTTGTCGTGCTGTTGGGTTAGCTTATGCCACGCAGATTTGAGAAATCCCTCGTTTTTGTGACTCTCCTCCGATGGCTTGGGAGATACCGATTCTTCCTTGGATGACGACGCAGAGCCACTACAGAATTTGTCAGTCTAGATATTCCCCAAAACCTATCACGACCAAGATGATCTACCTAGTCCGCCCAACATCCATGATACGTTTCGCATGTTTATCTCCCAACTCATCCGCAAGTATTTCCAGGATCGTTCGCTGATTTGATGTGAGATACTTTGGCATCGAAACCTTGTACTCAACCCGAAGGTCTCCCAAAGCGTTCCGCCTTCCTCCAAGTTTTGGCATTCCCATGCCACTCAGTGTAATCTTATCTCCAGTACCTGTGCCCGTGCCTACCTTAATCTTCACCTCGCCCTCCAGTGTGGGAACCTTGATTTCACCGCCAAGGACTGCGGTCGTAAGTGGTATAGAAGCAGTGTAGAGCACATCTGAGCCAGATCGGCTGAACCTGGAGTCCGTGGCGACCCTTATGAAAACATAGAGATCACCTCTTTGCGACATGGCGCTTGGGTTCGCAGCTGTGCCGGTTGCAGGTGCATCGCCTTCACCAGAGACTCGGAGCCGCATACCATCTTCGACTCCTCCCGGAATATCGATGTTGACCGTTTTCCGCTCTCGTACTACCCCATTACCACTGCAGGAGCCGCATTCCCCTCCACGTGGGATGACCACTCCTTGTCCGCCACAGCTTTCACAAGTACTCGCCATCTGAAAACCTGCTTGCATGAAATGTACACGGGTGCCCGTACCTCCACATTTCTTGCAGGATGTTCGCGTCTGTCCCTTTTTCAGACCTCCTCCGGAACAATTTTTACATTTTACAAGAGGTGTGATGAAAATATCTTTGCTCGTCCCTTTTGCTGCATCCATGAACGAGATATTTGTTTGTACATCAATGTTCTGACCAACTAGCACTTCTTCCTGGAGCGGAGATTGGCGAGAACTCCTCCCTCTTCTCCCACCAGTAAAAGCGCCGAAGAGGTCCTCGAAGTTGATGTCCGCTCCGAAACCTCCAGAAGAGAAACCTTGGAATCCGCTAGTACCAGCATTCCCCGCAAAAGGCCCTCCACCGCCTGCACCTCCACTTGGATCAAACCCCGCGCCTTGATCGAACGCTGCGGCCCCATATTGATCCCATGCCGCTTTTTTTTGGGGGTCCGAGAGCATATCATAAGACGTCTGAGCTTCTGAGAAACGGTCTTTGGCTGAAGATTCCTTGTTCGTGTCTGGATGGTACTTCTTAGCTAGTGAATAGTATGCCTTCTTGATGTCCGACGGCGACGCGTTCTTGTCTACGCCTAAGACAGTATAGGGATTTTTCGTCGCAAATTTGCCGGAGCTAGTACTGAAGGACTGATGGCAACTGTTAGTGGCTGTCACACTTTCTAATGACTGAAATTAGGGACGTACCCTTTTACCAGATACGGCGATCCATGGCTTTCGTCTGGTAGGTCGTAGATATGAGGAAGAGAAAAGTAAGTCATTATGCGTTCCGTAGAGCGCCCTTGCCTGCGCTCGTCTTACTGTGCATCTCCTTTGGCAGGGTAATGATGAGCGTAAGAAGATGGCTGTTCTAGGGTACAGGCTTGGCCCAACGCAACTCATATCTTTTGTATCTCCTCCGCTATCGCTGTTCAACAGCAGAAGATACCTCTCACAAAATCTTCGATGACCTGAGCAAACGCTGTAAAGGTCTACAGCAGTTTGCGAAGGCATTGGCTAGACGCTAGTAGCCCGCAAATCATCGAACGTCCCCCACTAAAATTAGGTGGCAAAGCCTTAATGACATACGGTCGCGTTTATAGGCCATAATACTCTAGATAGACGTTAATTAAGGCTATAAATTACTCTATATATCTAACCCTTAGTATTTTAGCTCGCCGCCTATAGTCTTACCATCGCTAGTAGTCTTACTATTACTAGTAGTCTTACTATCGCTATAGTCCTACCTATTACCCCTACTATTAGGGAGTATATTAGACACGAATTTAAACTCGGCTATAATAATAAATAGATTATTATAATATATAAAGTTAGCCTTAGATTACTAAGGCGTATAAGGAAGAGTTAGAATAAGTAGGATATAGTCTATATACCTTTTTATACGCTTTAGCTAGGACGGGATTATATTATTAATAACCTATTATAGGAGGAGCTTTTAATCTCCCTAGATTAATAGCTAATAACCTACCTTAATAAAATAGCCTAGTTCCTTTATAATAAGTTTAATATTACTATTAATAAGTTAATAATCTAATAATATCTTTAGCGCCTTAGCTAGTTAAAGAAGAATATAAGAAAGATAGCTTAATAGCGTAATTAAGACCTTAAGAACTTATAATTTATATATTTAACTAGTTAGCGAGCTAATTAACTTATTTTCCTTAATAAGAGTACTATATATAAGTGTACTAGTAAGGTTATTAACTCCTTCTATACTTATATATTAAGGGTAAGATCCTAGGTAATAGATATTATAAGTAGGCACCTCTTAATAGAATACTATATTAGATATAGAGCTTAAAATAATTAAAGAGGTAGAGTATCCTACTTATATTTATAACTAATAGCTACCTCTTATACCTTATCTATTAAGGCTCTATTAAAGCCCTTATATTTAATAACTTTATTTACTCCTAGGTTCTCCCTTATTATAGCTATATTATTAACGGTAATCTATTATTAGTAATTATAATTAATAATATAAGTATTTATTAGAACCTAGAACTAGTTAATATAATAGATAAGGCTGAAATTAAGTTAGCTTATTTACCCCTATATTTATTAAATCTAAATCCTATTAAGATATTATTTACTATTCTAAAGGGCTAGATTAGGAAATATTAGGATATTACTATTATATATAAGGAAGATAGATAATATAAATACTTTTTAAAGCTTATAATTAAGGCCTAGATAGGGTAGGTAAACCCTAGTAATCTATTCTAAAAGTTAGGTATTATATATAAGGGATAGTATATAGAAGGTAGAGATTATAGGCTATTCTAGTATTATATACTCCGTAAATATTATATAATAGCTTACTACTATTATATTAATTAAGTATCTAAATATTCTAACCTATTAGACTTAGTAGGATTAAATAGTTAATTATTATATATATTATTATAGTTATTAAACCCCTTACTATCTACCCCCTTATCCTACTTAATACTTATAAGGACGTAGCTATATTAATATCCTAATCTAGGTAGTAGAGTAATCTTACTAGGCGGGGTAATTAGAGGTCTAGCTAAATATCTATAATAACGAGGTAAGGGCCTATTAGGAAGCCTACTTATAAACTAATTATATAGTATAATCCTATCTCTTTTATAACCCTATTAGCTAATACCTTAGGCTAGATATATATTAATACTATACTTAATATTAAGGGTAATTTATAACTCCCTATTAAACTTCTACTCTTATATTAAGTTAATAGTAAGGCCTTTATTTATAAGCTTATTATATATATTATCTAGGTTAGCTATCTTATTTATAAGCCTACTTCTTTTTATCTACTTAATAAACTTAGTAAGATTACCCTTAATAAGGCTACTCTAGATATCTATTAGAGGTACTAGTATAGTAGAAGGTCTTAAAGTATAAGAGGCTCTTATTGGCGATATTATAGACCGTAATTAAAGGCTAGATAACTCTTATACTTACTCCTTAAGCTCCTTCTATAGCTCTAAGGTTCGTATATTTTATAGAGTAGGTAGGAGGGTAGGTAGTAGGGTTAGTAGGAGCTAAATTAGTAGGGCGAAAGCTCTATTATAAGGAAGATATAATATAGAAGTAGGTTATTAGAATACTCCTTTAAAAGTATTATACTAATTATATAGGGGAGCCACCTAAGGGTTACTTCTAAATAAGAAGGGTAACCTAGCCTATTACTCCTTTAATTACTCCTTCTCTTTTAATTTTATCTACTTTTTTATATATACCCTTATATCTCTTATAAGTATAACTAGAGGGGTCTACTTTATAATCCTTCTTATATTATCTTATAATATAGTACTAGCCTAGATTATTACCTATTTTATTATAAAGAAGATATAGTTTAAGTTATTATTAATCTAGTAGAATACTTTAGGTATAGTATTATTTAGATACCTTTTATTAATATATTTTTATATTAATAATATCTCTTTATATAACTTCTTAATAGGGCTCTTATTCCTAATTTTACGCTCTTATAAAAGAGCTTTTATAGGATTATTAGGAGTAGGAGTTATAATATAGCTATTAGGGTAAATAAGCTATTATTAAGTTACTTAAGTTATTATAAAAGTATTATTTATAAGCTAAGTATGAAATCTAAACATAATATTAATATTAAGGCTATTAAAACTACTATTATAGAAGTCCTAAATCTCTTACTTTATACTTTATTATTATAAAGGATCTAGGATATTATTTATATATTAATATATCTTAAGTAACTTATTATAACTCGCGGTTACCTTAATTAATACTAAATAAACTCTAATAAGATAATTAAGTAAAAGCGTCTATATAAGATATTCTTATTTAGACCTCTATACTTTAAAAGGAGGTTAATTATAACTTAGATCCTATATATAAGACTACTCCCTAATTATATTTTCTAGAGTATCCTTTTTAAGGATTAATTTTAGGTATATCTTAAACCTTATTAACTTAGGCTCCTTTATTTCTATAGCTTATAAGGGTAATAAGGAACTATTTATAATAGTAACTTATAAGGGATATATAGAATTATCTATAGTAGTAATTTAAGAGAGAGGAATAACCCTAGCTTTTCTAGTTATAGTAATAGTATAAGTAGTAGTAATATAATTTCTAATCTTAGTTAGATTATACTTAAAATTAAGGTTTTTACCCCCGTTATAATTAAGACCTAATATATTATTAATTATAAAAATAGTAGTATCCTTTAGAGCCGGAGTTTATAAGTTACCTACTCTTATAAAAAGATTACTAGCCTTATTCTTAAGCTTATATTACTAAGTAGCTTAATTAAGACGCTAGGAGCTAGATAGATAATCTTATATAGATTCTACCTTATTTCTCCTCCTATCCTCTAATAAATAACAGCTAAGTAATTATAATTAGATAGAGGGCGTAGAATATCTAGAGGGCGACTTAAAGGGCGTTAGTAGTATTTATCTTAAAGTATTTATAGCTTACTACTTTAAGTTTAACGCCTATTCTAGGGTTAGCTAGAAGTTCTAACTTAAAGGTAGAAGAGAAGGAGGAGGAGGTAGAGGTATACTTAATTATAGTATATTAGAAGGTAGAGGTAGACTTAATAGGAGTAAGTTAGGAAGAAAGGATATATTATAAGACCTTACTAGTAGTTTTAGCCTATTAAGTTATAAATAAGGTATTTATAACTAAGCTTAAGGCTTTATAGGAAGTCTAGGTAATAGTAGTCTTACCTTAGAAGTACCCCTTAGAGTACCTTTACTAGTAATTAGCGTATTAGGTATAATATTAGGCCTTAGAATAGTACTATTAGTCTTAGCCGTAGTACCCTTAAGCTTATTACTAGAAGTATACTTCTAGGTACCTCTCCCCTAAAGTTAAGGCTTACTTATTAACTATAATTTAAGCTATAAATTAGGCTTATAATAGGCTACTATCTACTTAAATTTAAGTAGCTACTTACTATACTAGAGAGCTATAACGAGTACGTTAGAAGTAGTAGTAGTAGTAAACTCTATAAGGATAAGATAGGAAGTAGGTAGAAGATTATATAAGTAGTAAGTAGGCTAGTTAATTATACTACTATAAAGCTATTATATAGATAGTATATTACCGCGTATTATTTGGACCTAGTCGCCTAGTAGGAACGATAATAGTATAACGGCGATACCGGGATAATAGGATAATAGGATTATAGGCTAGGACTAAAATATTAAGGATTAAATATATAGGATAATTTATAGCTTTATTTAGATATTATATATAAGTATTATAGCTTATAAACGCGACCGTATATTATTAAGGCTTTACTACCTAATTTTAGTAGGGGATATTCGACGATTTACGGGCTACTAGCGTCTAGCTAATACCTTCGCAAACTACTATAGTAGCTGTAAATAGTACAGAATTTCCCGAGGTACGAATCCTGCTAAGTCGAAAAATTACAGTAATTTACTGTTTTAATATTAGTAAGTAGGCCGCGAATTATACCCCCTAGCTACCTTATCCTTAGCCTATTAATAGTACAGGTTCTAAGACTTTATATACTATTAAAACTAGACTATTACAGGTAGTATTATAGTCTATTGTAATTACTTTGTAATTTAATACTAATTCCCTATACTAGTAATACTTAAATAGACTTAGTATCTATTCTTAATAAAAAGGTAGACTTCTTATACTTAGAGGATATATTATTTATCTATTATCTATACTTTACGAGTATAATAAGCTTGTAAAGATAGTATTACTATAGAAGAGAAGCCTAGCTAATTTAGTATCTTCTTTACTATAATAGAATATCTGTAATTTATAACCCTAAGCTTATTATACCTTATTAGTTAGTTAATAAGTACCCTAATTACCCCTCTAGGCCTAGTGTAAATATTAAAACTCTAATATTTTTTTATATTCTACCTTTATTTATACTAATACTCTATAATATTTTCTATATAGATAATATTACTTAGCTTACTCTAAGGTACTTAATACTTTAAAAATTATTAAAATCTATCTATTAGTTAAAAAGATATATCTAAATCTATATACTTACTTACTAATCTAGTCTAACTATCTTATATCTTAGTACTTCCCTACCGCGTTAAAGAATTTTTCTTCCTACCTCTTTTATATTTTTAATACTAGTATATAGATATTAATACCTCTCCTTATAATCTTTAATATATAAATTATACTAGCCGCCTTTAAATAATATAGTACTACCCTTCTTATACTAAGTTTAGCTCCTCTAGCTCCCTATTAATACCTTCTAAGCGCCTAGCTCTTTCTAACCTATACCCTAATACTATTAATAAGAGGGTTAGATCTTATAAAGTAAATGATATAAGGTGTACTAGACGCCTAAAGAAGATTAATTTAGGTGTTTAAATTAAGTCTAGTAACTTACTAGTAAACCCTAGAGATATTATTATAAGGCCTATACCCGCTAGCTCTATAGCGGCGTGTTAGGTAATAAAAGACGTAGAGTCACGTTATAGGGTTTAATAATAGGTATAGGTCTACTAATAGATTAGGTAGTAGGCCTATTATAGTAGTAGAACTAATCTCTAAGGAATTTAAAAGAAGAACGGGGGATAGCTAGGTAGATATATATCTACTAAGTATAAGCGTAGTCTAGGCCTCCCGTTACTAGGATATTACCCCGTATTTCTAAGGAAGGTTACCTAAAGTAGGTTATAAGGTAGCGTATAAGGCGTATATATACCTAAGCCTAATAAGTACCTCTCCTTCTAGGCCCTAGTCTCTAGGGCTAATAAGATTACTTAGAATACTCGTTAAAAAACCTTAAAACTACGTAGGAAAAATAAGGGAAAAGAGTTATTTAATATACTACTACTAATATAGTATTAATATTAACTAAGCTAGACGCGCGTACTAAAACCTTTCATAAGGTAGTAATAATATTATTTAATAGTTAGTAATAGAGTATATTAATAAATTATCTAGATAGTATAAATATACTTCTAAACTATTTATATCCTTTAATTATATTAAGATAATATATTATATAATTTATAATTATTCTAAATACTTAGTCGGCTACTTAGCTTATTATTATTTAAGTATTAATTTATATAATTAATATTACTATATACTAGCAGGGAATAACTCGTTAGGTATAGGCGTTAATAATATATATTAGTAATAATATAAAATAAGAAGGTAATATTAACTAATAGGTGCGTGTACTTTATTATTAAAAATAGACTAAATATCCGTAGATATAAGATATAATAAGTAACGCATTACTCTAATATATTAGTTATAGAATTAGATAGAACCTTTATTATTATTATTATAATTTAAATAGCTTTAAAGGAAACTATACTATAATAGTATTATAGGATATTAATAAAGTTTTTATCCTAATATTTAAAACTTCTTATAACTCCCTTAGCCTCTCTTATAAGTACTTACTTTAACTTAATAATATTATAAAATATATTTACTAATATATATAGTATTCTTATTACATATTATATATAATATTTCTCTTATAAGTACTTATAATATCTTATTAATATCGTGTTATATTTATTAATATATTAATATTACGTGTAGATATTAACATATTTTAAGTATATTTACTTATATATATTATATAACGGCTCGCTAACTTACGTAGTATATCTCTTCCTTATAGGACTTATTTTATAAAGGGTTTAGATAATTATAAATAAGGTAATACTCCCCCTTATTATTAATATACTAATAGTTATTATAATATTAATTATTATATAGAGGTAAGTATATTAACCCTTTAGCTCTATAATAGTGTAAGTACTTATTATAATAGATTCCGGCTCCCTTTTAGAGGAAGGTAGGGAAATCTATACGCGCCGTTACTAAGACTAGCTAGGTAGACGTATATTTAATAAAGAGAAAGAAACTTAGTAAGAAGATAACCTAATAGTAGAAAGCCTATAAGTAGAGAGTTATAATAATTAAGTTAGCGCCTAATATTATTACTAACTTATAGGCTTTAATTAATATACTAAATATATAGAATAATAAGTTAGAGAGTTAGGTAGAACTCCTTTAAACTAAACTTAATAGTATTTAGTAGTATAAGGATACGCTAGATAATCTTAACCTTATAAAGCCTTTAAACTTTAAAGGGTTTAATAATTAAAGGTTAGTTTATAGTTATACTTTAATATAAGTAAATAATTTATATATCTTATTTACTTAAGTTATTTATTAGGTATAAGATACCTAGGCTTATCTTTTATTAATATATCCCTAATACCCTTATTAGATTATACTAAGATTAAAAGTATTCTTCTAATATAATATATTACTAACGGCTTAACTCCTTAAATAATATTAATAAAGAATATTTTTAAACTATATTATTATACTTATAAGTATACTTATATATAAGAGATTAATTATTATATAATATATATAGAGATAATAGTCTTAACTTATATTATAACTTATTATATTATTACTACTTATTTAATATAGGAATATATTTAATATTTTATTTATACTTTAATTATATTAAGGTCTTTATTTAATACCTATTAATTATATTTACTACCCTAACTAGTCTACTTAACTTTATACTAGATACCTTATTTATTATTAACCTTACTAATAATTTCTTCTACCTCCTATTATTCCTTATTATTAATAAGTTCGGGTACTTATATAAAGATATCCGCCGTAGGAGAGTAATCTCTTTAATAGTAAGGGTTAATTAATAATATATAAAATATATTATAGATCCTATATAATAGTAGTAATAGTAGATAATACGCTTATAAACTAACCTTATTAATAACCTAGAATAGTCCTATATACTTATAAGCTAACTTCTTACTTAGGCGTTATTACTTTAGATTCTTTATAGCTAATATTATTAAATTACTAATATTATATATCTATAGCTTATAATTCTAATTATAATACTTTACTTAAGACGCTTAAGCGGCTTAAAGGCGTTTTATAACTTTATCCCTTACTACCTATAATATTCTAACTCTATTATTTATAATAGGTATTCTCCCTTGGAGGGACTCGTCTTCGAGTTCCTAATAAACTTCTAGGTAATAATTATATATAAGAAAAAATAGTATTATTCTAATAGAGGAATAAATACTATTTATATATATAAATTTAGTTATAAATAGTTATCTAGCCTAATTAATTTACTTATTATTAATAAATATATATAAGTAGTATTTTAATACCTAATTCTAACGCTTAATCTACTTATTAATTTATAAGTAGAAGGCTATACTTAGGCGGCGTTTTATCTTAGAGTAAAAATAGACTACTAATTAAAAGGCGCTTATAAAGATAGAACCCCTATTACTTCTAATACTATTAAATATATTATAGTAGTAAATAATTTTATTATAAAATATATCTACTAGCTTAGTAGCATTAATTATTATTATAATAGGTATATACCTAATTATTCTAATAAAATAATTAATAGTTATAAGGATAGAATTATAGATAATTCCCTTAGCCTTACTTAGGGGTAACCTTATAATAAAATCTATAGATATTTCTTTCTATAATTAAGTAGTAATAGGTAATAAACTTAATTTATTATAGGTATAATAGCGCGGTAACTTAGTTCTTTAATAGATATTATAAGTTTAATAATACTTAATAACCTATTTTATACTACTATTCTAGTAGTAATTATATATAAGAAGATTATACGTCTTCTTAGTACTAAAATATCCTAATAAGGGATTATTATAATAGTAACTAATAAGTTTACTACGTAGGGCTTTATCCCTTAAAATATAAAGACGACCTTTAAAGGTTAATAGCCTATTAAAGTCTAAACTCTAGGCCTTAAAATATTTATAATAATATTATTTAATAGGCGCTTGTAAAAAGAACTTTACCTAATTATTATACTTTTATAAGTTATAAATTAAGGTCTTTATAAGCCTTTAAATATCTTTATAAGCTAAGTCTAAAATATTTATAATATCCCTTCTAGGGATAATAACCTAAATACCTATATTTTTAAACGTAGGTATTATAACCGCGATAATTACTTAAGTTTCTTTAGAATTATTATTCTTTTATAAGGTAAGCTTATTTTATAATATTAGTAAGAGCTTTATATTTAGGGGTAATTTACCCTTATAATTAGGTCGGCGAGACGGCGTATTAATAGGATTTAACTTTCCTAGGTAATAGAATATCTTAAAGTTATAGGTAGCGAGCTTAAGCGCCTATTTAACTTACCTAGAGTTTAATTCCTTTTACTTTATAAAGCCTTTTAGGTTATTATAATTAATCTATACCTTAATTATAAAAGTACTTCCTTCTAGATAGTATTACTAATATTTTATGACTATTATAATAGTAAGTAGCTCCTAATTATAAGTTTTATAATTTTATTCTAGGTTAATTATCTTCTAAGACTAGAATATAATAGGTCGCTAATTACTATCCTTATCTAATTAGGATAGGATAGTACTTATAATAAAATTTAAGGTATCTATTTCTATTCTTAAGGCCTTTATAGGGTTATAGTAGCGTAGAAACGGCGCTAATATAAAGGTATCCCGTAGTAATTAGAATACTCTATTAATAGTAATAGTCTAATCTAAAGGACCCGTTTTCTTACTATCCTTACTACCCTTAAGTAGGCTAGTAAGTAGCTTAGTAATATAAGAGTAGTTATAAATAAATTAATAATAAAAATTTATAAAGCTTAAAAAGACTTATATATCCTAATAGGTCTTAGGCTTAGGCTAGTCTCTAATTATTATTATATACTCTAGATCTATCTTAATATTATTAGTTAAGATAATAAACCCTAAAAATTTAATCCTTTTAGTATTAAATTAATACTTTTTTAGATTAATATATAAGGAAAACTAATATAACTATTCTAGTACTTACTAAATATATTACTAGTAATCCGCTAGGTTAGAGTTATAAATAAGGATATTATCTAGGTATATTATATAAGTTATATTAACTAGACCTATTAAGGCTCTATTAATATAGGCTTAAAATATAGCTAGTATATTAATAAGCCTAAAAGGTATAACTAAATATTTAAAGTAGTTATAATAAGTTTAGAAAGTAGTTTTCTATTTATTACCTTCCTTAATATAGATTTAATAATAGGTATCCTTTAAGTCTAACTTTATAAAAATCTTAGAACTATATAAGTAGTCTAACGTCTTAGTAATAAGAGGTAATAGGTATTTATTCTTTAAAGTGATAGTATTTAACCCCCTATAATCTATATATAGATATAGCCTACTATTCTTCTTTAATATAAAGAGAATAGGTACTCTAGCTAATAAGATAGAGTAGCGAATAATCCCCTTTTAAAGTAAATCCTTAAGGTAGCGCCGTAGCTCCGCTCGCTTAGTTTAAGATAAATTATAAAGCGGCTTATAAGGTAGTTCTTTACCTTCTATAAGATTTATAATATACTTACCTTCCTTAAAAATAGGTAAGGTACCCGCCTTCTTACTAAAAAAGATATTAGTAAAGGCCTCTAATTCCTTAGGAACTTAAGGGGCTTCCCGTTTACTAGATATTATACCGGCGTATATAATAGTAAATATATTTTAACTCTTTCCTAATATTTTAGGCGAATACTTAGGGCTTATTAACTTATAATATACTAGAATTAACTTTAAAGCGCTAGTAATCTACCTCTAGATCTAATAATATACGCTATTATTTTAATCCTAGTATACTTAAAATAATATTAGGGCCCTTTTAATCTATTATATAAAAAAGAGTAGTATATTCCTTTTTATAACCCTAAACATCTACTAACTAGTAATATAATTAGTAGGCTCTATAGATATATATACCGCTTCTACTAAGCGCTTATACCTATAATAAGATAGCTTTATAAGGCTTTAAATCCTATTAAATTATAAACTTTTATAAAATTAAGTTTAAATATAACTTAGAGTTTAAAAGTATTATAACTTAATACTAATTACCTTATAACTCCGCTTAACCCTTTATAAGGATTAATAATATTACCTCTATTAATTAGTCTTCTTACCCCTCTTTTAAGGTAGTTAAGGGGCTAGTTCTTTTTTTACTAATATTATACTAATATTAAAATAAGCCTAAGGCTTATTAAGATTAATATAATTTAGTTAGATATAACCTTCTTTATTATAATAAAAATAAATTATAGAATCTATCCTAATATTAGGCCTAGCCTTCCTTTTTAAGGTATTATCCTTAAAGCGCGATTACTTACTACTACTACTATTAGAATCCTTTTACTTTATAATATAATCTTCTAAGGACTTATTACTACCTTTTAATTTCGGTTAAGACCTATCCTAGGTTTTTCCTTAAGAACCTAAGCCACCTACGTAGTATCTATATTTTAAAGTATTCTCTAGTATAATAACCTAAGTAAATATCTCCTTATACTACTTAATAGTATTATTAATACTAAGAATTTTATTCTTTAACTTACTATAAAGCTTTATAAAGAAAATATAGGCCTTATACTCCTTATTAAAAGGTAGTAAATAAGACTCTAACTCCTTTAAATAGGCCTTAAAATTTAAGACCTTTTAATTATTATATTAGCGTACCTACTCCTACTTTTTATAAATAAGGAGATAGTAGCTTACTAGATCTATAACTAAGTTAAGTAGAAACCTCTTAAAGAATTTAAATATAATATTAGCTAAATTATAACTCTTAAAATACATCGGTAAACTAGGAACCCGCGTAAAATAAATGAAACTGCTAATTCCGCTAAAAGCGCATTTTTCAGGTAAAATGCAGGCAATAAATAGGAAAATTTTAGGGTTTTTTTTATTCTAGCCTAAAAACCCTAAATATAGAAAATCCGGATTTAAGGCCTTAAATCCGTGATTTTCCTCTAGCGCCGGGAAGAAACGAGAAGCTCGCTAGAGCTACAGCGACTACGTTATTAACGCTAGCGTAATATAGGTTTTAAATACAGTCGATTCACGTAATTTATATACGCGTAAAGTACTCCCCTTTACCCTAGCCCGGTATCCTATCCCTATATTACGCCTGCGATTAATTCTCTTACTAAGTACTAGTAGTACTAATTATTAATAAGACTTAATACCTTATTATAATTACCTAGTTAGTACTAGCCTAATATAGTTATATTATAACTAATTAGTAGGACTTATCCCCTATTAGTCCTATTACCTAGTATTTCTAAAAGTTACTAAATCCAGCTAAATGCGCATTTTACAACTTACGGTGTTATTTCGAGCTCCAGGGTTGACACATAAGCGCATTAGTCATGTGCGCATAATGCGCATATTTTTGTATTTTGCAGGTTTCCCAGTTTGCCGATATAGGTATATTATTAAGCTTTAAGGTCCCCTTCTAAGGAGTCTATATAATAGGTTATATAAGACTTATTTATAATAAAATACTCTAGACTTATAATAAATTTAATGTTAACTTTATAAAACTAATATAAGTACTCCCCTTTAAAGGATCCTTTATAGGATCTTATCCTTTTAGAGCGAAGTACGTATATATAAGTATATTAAGACGGCGCTAAGCTAGTAGTAGTTTAAACTTCTAGGTTAATATTAACTTAAGGATTATAAAGTACTTTATTATAAGCTAGTAATATTACTAATTTATTTTATTATTTAAGATAATAATTTTTATTCTAGGCCTCCTCTAATAGCTATTCTAGCTTATCTAAAGTAGAAGAAGTAAAAAGTCCTCCTTCTAATAAAGTATTATAACGGCGTTCTAATAATATTTCGCGTAGTAGTATTTCTACTTAATTATTACCTTTAGCCTATTAATTATTATAAGATAAACCTAATATAATAATAACTCTAAGCCTTTTCCTTTTAAAAGGGAGAGAGATTAGAACTATAAGGCCTATACCCGCTAGCTTTATAACGGCGTATTAGGTAATAAAAGACGTAGAGTTATATTATAAGATTTAATAATAGGTATAAGTCTATTAATAGATTAGGTAGTAGGCCTATTATAGTAGTAGAACTAATCTCTAAGGAACTTAGAAGAAGAATAGGGGATAGCTAGGTAGATATATATCTACTAAGTATAGGCGTAGTCTAGGCCTCCCGTTACTAGGATATTACCCCGCATTTCTAAGGAAGGTTACCCGAAGCAGGTTATAAGGTAGCGTATAAGGCGTATATATACCTAAGCCTAATAATTATATTAATAGAACCTCGCCCTAGAGAAATACTATTAGGTACTCGCCCTTATAACTACCTTAATAAGGGTATTACTCCCTAGTAGTATATAGCCGTTACTAATATAACTATTTAAGTAGTTATTCTACCTAGGAACCCTTAATAACCTACTCCCCCTATCTTTAAAGAGACCCCCTAAGAAATTACTCCTCTACTAGCTCTTAAATATTATCTATATATATATTACTAGTACGCCTCCTAGTAGACTAATTAAGATAATAATATTAAGTACTAGCCCTCTATTTAATAAGGCTTATACTAATATTAGAATAATATATATTAGAGGCGGACGCTAGGTTAGAGATATTAAGTATATAGAGATCCTTATATAGTAAGAGATATAGAGCTTTATAAGGTTAATAAATTATTTAATATTACTAGTAATAAATATCCCTATCATAATATACTATTATAAAAAAAATTAATATAGTAACTTAAGAGATAGTTAATAGCTATATTATAATAGTAGGAGAAATAACTAGCTAGCCCCTAATTAGTTATATAAGCCGGCCGACGTTAACTTATTACCTAAAGGGCTAGGAAAGGAGGCTAAGGTTAAGGTATAATTTATTAATAATCTACTAAGTAATATAAATAATATTATTATTAATAGATAGTTTATAAAAAGGAGGATTATATATAGTAAAGAATTTTTAGATAATATTATTAATTATAATAATTATCTCTCCTTTATTAGTATGGGTATAACTAATATTAATACCTATATTAGTTAAACTACCTTCTAGATCTAGGGGTCTATTTATTATTTAATAGGTCCTCTTATTACTAATAATAGCTTTAGGCTAAAATTCGCCTAGATCTATATATTAGATAGTATATAGGACTAACTAGATATTTATTATTAATATTTTAATAATTTAAATTAAGATACCTTTACTTCTACTTAGCATACCCTCTAGTCTATTAACTTATATATCTAGGGGTTTCAATCCTATTATAACTATCTTAAAGAGAATAAATTATAATATCCTATTAATATTATAAGCGTTTATATCTAATAGCTAAATCTTAAATAATAGGATAATAGTACTTATAATTACCCTACTTTTATAGAAGTAGCCCGTATTATAATAACTCCTAATAATACTATAAGAGGCTAGATTAAGCGGGATATCTATATTAAAATTATTAAGTAGGGCCTTATAATAATTCTTAATTAGTATCCTTCTTATATAGCCCTCTAATATCCGCTCCTATTTCCCTTTAGTAAATAGTCGTAGTATAACTACCTCCTATTAACTAGCTACTAGCTTCTAGGCGATTATCTATTATATATATTATAATAGAACTATATCGCTAGTACGCTCGCCTAGTATACCCTAATTAGTAGTAATAATAAACTAGAGTAGGAAGAGGGTAGTAACCTTAAGTAGGAACTAGACTAGTATATTACTAGCGAGTATATACCTTAGGGTTATAATAGGTCTTAGTAAGTAATAAGATAATAATTTTATATAAAATAGATATAGGTAAGACTATTTAATATATTTCCCTAGTTATTTTTTAGACCTAAATCCGCTTAGTTATAAATAGTTATAAATAATTTAGATATTAGTTAGAGGATAGTTAATATAATTTAAATAATTAGCTAGTTAATATCTAGATCTAGCCCGATTTCTTTAATTATATAATTAATAGTAGATATCTATTTAACTACTAGGCTACTAATATCTAGATATTAATAGAGCTTAATAACCTAAATTAGTATTATTAGAATTAATAGACTATTTAAGTAGATTATTACTCCGACTTAATAGATAGGCTTAGTATTAATCTAGATATCTTACTTAAAGATATTAGTAGTAAGGTAACTATCCTCCTATTAATAATACTAGGAAGCCTATATATTATAAAAGCGAGAATATAAGACGCTATAATAATAATCTAAAAAAGGGGTAAACCTAAATTTTTTATTACCTTTATATATAATCCTAAGTAGCTTAATATTTAGAGCTTACGTCGGTAATTTCTAAAAACCTAGAGGGGTACCTAGGGCCGGCCCTAGGCCGCCCTAGGCCCTTAGGGCCGTGCTTTAAGAAAGCTTGCCCTAGGGTAGTAGGGGTAGATACGAGTCCGCCTAGGGCTAATTTAGATACCCTAATTACTATACTTTCAGCCTATAACTATAATTCCGTACTAGGGACTATTAAAGGCGTACTTAATATTATTAATAATCTCCTAATCTATATTAAAAAGGTTATTAGTATAGGTAAGATATATTATACTATAAGGATATTATAAGGATATTATATTAAGAGTACGCTAATAGTAATATATTAATTATATAATATAATAATTATACTATTACGTCGGTAAGATCTTAACTCGCTAGGCCCTTAGTAAAGGCCTTATACCCGCAGGCTCGGGGCCGGCCCCGGGGGCCCCGGGCTAGCCCTAGGCCTGTCGCAGCGTGTCGTAAGGCCTCGGGGCCGCTCCGAGCTCTAAGGATAGCGTCACGTAACTACTAACTAAATAATATTTCTAAAATCTACTAGTTTATAAATTCTAGGAAGTTACGTAACTACTTATTAAGCGAAACTATATCACGTAACTATCTACTAAGTAGAACTTTAAAAGTTTTAATATTCCATAATTAACGGGGGACTTAGGTAGCGTACCCCGGAGCTACCCCTAATGCTACCCTAAAAGCGACCCTAGAATTAATTAATTTAGCCGATTTCTACGAAGGGGTAATACGCTAGGGTAGGCTATAATAGGGGGCGACAGCGTAGTAGCTATATTAACTCGAGGTATTAATAATAATACGATAGCGTTAGTTACGGGAACCGTAACGCTATTACCTAGTACTTAGAAGCCGAGTTATAAGGTGGCGCGACGCTATTACCTAGCGCCCGGAAGCCTAATCTTAGGGTAGCGCGACGCTATTACCTAGTACCCGGAAGCCTAATCTTAGGGTAGCGCGACGCTATTACCTAGTACCTGGAAGCCTAATCTTAGGGCGGCCCCAGGCGGACTCGTGTCTACCCCTACGGCCCTAGGGCAAGCTTTCTTAAACTACGGCCCTTAGGGCCTAGGGCAGCCTAGGGCCGGCTCTAGGTATCCCTCCGGGTTTTTAGAAATTGCTAATATAGTTATATAGCTATATAAAGTACTAGATATAAAGAATATTAAAATTATAAGATATATAAGATATATAAGATATATAATATATACTAGACCTCTTAAATATACGAGATATATAATATATACTAGACCTCTTAAATATACGAGATATATAAGATATACTAGATATATAAGATATACTAGGTATACTAGATATACTAGATAAACTATATTTCCTTTATATACTTACTACCTAATTATTACTCTTATCTATTTAACTAATAGATAATTTAAGATTAATAAGTACTATATACTTATTCCTATATTAGTAAACTAGGGGAACCTGTATTTCATAAAAATATACGCATTATACTAGTATTATACGTATATAACTAATACGCTTATATATTAGCCCTAGAGCTTGGAATAATACTATAAGTTGTAAAATACGTATTTAGCTAGATTTAGTAACTTTTAGAAATACTAGGTAATAGGACTAATAGGAGATAAGTCCTACTAATTATTTATAATATAACTATACTAGGCTAGTACTAACTAGGTAATTATAATAAGGTACTAAGTCTTATTAGTAATTAATAGTACTAATACTTAATAGGAGATATAATCGCAGGCGTAATATAGGTATAGGAAACGGGACTAGGCTAGAGGGGGTATTTTACACGTTTATAAATTACGTGAATCAACTGTATTTAAAACCTATATTACGCTAGCGTTGACGACGTAGCCGCTATAGCTCTAGCGAGCTTCCCGTTTCTTCCTAGCGCTAGAGGAAAATCACGGATTTAAGGCCTTAAATCCGGATTTTCTATATCTAGGACTTTTAGGCTAGAATAAAAAAAACCTAAAAATTTCCTATTTATTACCTGTATTTTACCTGAAAAATACGCTTTTAACGGAATTAGTAGTTCGAATTTTCTATACGGGTTCTTAGTTTGCCGATGTATCTACCCTAGTTTAAAAGAGGGTATAATTATCCCCTATTACTAGCTAGTATTCTTAATAGTTATTACTACTAAAGGAATACTAATATATTTAAGTCTTATCTAGATTAATCTACTTATAGAATTTATTCTATAGTAGTTAATATACTAACCTATAACTCTACCCCTCTAGTAAGACTATCTTATAAGATCCTCTATTACCTTCTCTATAACTAGCCTTAATACTATTATCTAGTACTACCTAAGTTAAGTATAAGTTACTAGTATTCTACTTAAATAGATATATTTATTAATACTCTACTATAATTCTACTCCGCTTTAAGAATATTTATAGTCTAAGAGACTAATATATTTATAAGAAGATTATTAGAACTAGTTCTATTACTTATATAATCTTTAATTACTCCTATCTTTATAAATATTATACTACAAGTCTAAGTTAAATATATAAATAATAACGGGCCTTTATATACTATCTATTAATTAAATAGTAGTAGATCTTTAAGTAAAGGTTAGGTTTAATAACTAGAATTAGATAATATAATATCTCCCTTATAAGAATTATTATCCTTATTAAGTATATTATATAGGTTCTACCTACTATTATAACTAGCTAGGAGTAAGCCCTAGCTAGTATCCTTATATATATTATATAATAGATAGATTATATTATCTCTATTATTATCCGCGAGGGTTATACTTTTATTAACCCTATCTTATAAATACTTTATAACCTTCTCCTATCTATCTTTACCTTAGTTAAATTATATTAGTATATAAAGATTAAAGTTCTTTATAAGAAATATTAATATTAGTTATAAAATACCTTTAATAATAGGGCTCTAATATAGGTAATCTATCTTCTTATTTAAAGATATATATTCTTTAATTATATAATAGATTATTAAAAGTAGAAAGTAGATTATCCTAGGGCGGAATAGCTAGAAAAGGTACCTTATAATTACTAGGAAGCTTAAATTAATAGATATCCTTTTATAAAATACTTTAATAATTATATTAATAGTAATATTAGCCTAGAACCTTATAACTATCTAATAAACTAGATTAGCTTTAATTCTATTTATCTACCTTCCTTAATATTAAACCTTTAGATTATTTATATAAAGATATATAAAGATATATTTATTTAAAAGTTTTATAATAATTTATAAGACTACTTAATACTTAAGAAATAATAATATAACCTAACTAGAGTTTTAATCCTAGGTATAATATAAGACTAAAATAAACTTATACTATTATAAAGCTACTATTACGTTAATATCTTATTAATATATTAATAATTAAAAATATATTTCTCCCTACTAACCTTTTATACCTTATATACCTTTAGGATATTATTAATATCTAGTTTATAATTATATTACTATCCTACCTTTTTAGTATAATACTTTTATACTTTAATTATTGTATTACTAAAATTAGCTAGATTATATTTAAGCTAAGGTATATACTATTTACTACTACTAGTAGTAAATACTAGTACTTATAAGTATAGTATAACCTTAAATAAGATAGCTTTATAACCTATTATAAAGATATTCTATATTCCTTCGCGGCGCCTTAGCTAACTTTATAGGAAATTATACCCTTACTCTTCTTTACCCTTAAGTATCCCTACTATTAGCTTATTATAATTATAAGGTAATTATAGTCTTTAAGCTCTTAAGAGGTTCTTATTTAAGGATAGGGACGTAGTATTATAAGGGGATCTAGTATAAGATATATACTTTAAAGGAGATAATATTATATTAAGTCTTAATTACTAGACTAGTTATAAAGCTAATATACTACCCTTTATATTAATAATAATATAAGCCGCTTCTATTAATATAATAGATTAATATAGGAACTTATAATATAATATACCCTCTTTATTAATTATGTCCTAATAGGTTCCTTATCTAACTCTTCTTTATTAATAATATAGTTATCTTATCTCCCTTATTTTAAGTTTAAATCTATTACATTTAGTAATAGCCTTTACTCTATAACTATTTAATTCTCTTAAATATAGGATTTACTATTACTAACCTTACTATTATAGTTAATACTATTAAGTATATTAGATAGACTATAAGCTCCGCTAGCCTACTTAAATAATTAGCTCCTACTATAAATAGGTATAATATTATAGGTATAAATATTATATATAAGACTAGAAGCGGCTTAAACCTCTCTTACTTCTACCTACCCTTATTATAGTAGGCCTCTAAGATATTATACTTTAATTAGGGCGAATAGTCTTTAATTTAATAGGATAAGTATTTCTTATAGAAATAGGGATATTAGAGAATAATAATATAATAGGTAAATAAGTTTATAAAAGAATATTTAAGAAATAAGGAGGTAGCTTATAATTAAAAGAAAAATAAGGGGTAGAGATCTAACTATATATTATATACTTTTTATATATTATTATTATTACTTTTAAGTTAGAATATATTAGATTTAATATACCTTATTTAGTATATAAATATACTAGTCTATTATATCTAGTATATCTAATAAGATCTAGCGCGTAATTCTTATATTTTAATTATCTAAACCCCCTAGAAACTATTAGATATTTATTTAGAACTTATAATAAATATAACTACTTTAGATTACCTACTCTCTTATTACTATCTCTTATTATTCTAAAGCTTTACTCTTTTCTAGTATACTATCTCTCTAAATTAAAATACTTAGCTTTAATTATTATATATAATAGATAGTATAAAATAATACTTTTTACTTTATCTTAAATTATACCCCCTATCTAATATTCTCCCCTTTATAATAAGATAAATACCTAAATTAGAGGTAGATATTACGCTATTAATAGTATCTTAAATAGTCCCTCTTTCTCCTTAATTATTATATATATAATAACCTTATAACTATTTATTTTAAGATATAAGTCTATTAGCTTATAGATTATTATAAACTATATATAACTTAATACCTTAAGACTAATACTAACGTAGTAGTTAATAATATAATAGAGGTAGTACTATACTAAGTAATTTCTTAGGGGGTAGAAGATACTAGTATACTTACTAATATTTATACTACTTATAATAAATAATTCTAGTCTACCTTAACGTAGATTAAACTACTTAAGGAGGAACTAGTCTCTTTATAAGTAGATAAGTATTATTAATAAGAGAGAACTTATAAAGTATATTAAAATCTTAATTATACCTATTTTAAAGTTATAACTTAGGATTCTACTCTTAATATAAATAGCCCTCCCTTTATTTATAATAATATTATTAATAATACCTAATTAGTCTATTAAAATACCTAGGATAGTTACTAGAGCTATATAATAGGAGGAGTAATAATAAGTTCCTCTATCTAATTATATTAATATCTCTTAAAACCTAACTTATTAGATAGTTAACTTTATATAAACTCTAACCTTATTATTTATTACTATTATCCTCTTACTATTCTAATTATAGTCTTATAAACCTAATAGATATAGAGCTATTATAGCCTTAATCTTATTAGCCTTCTATTATTTATAAGATATCTTCCTCCGCTTCTTTAAGCTTATAATTATAGGTATCTTTACTCTTTTAAACTTTTATATATATATTAAGGGTATAGAGGTTATATATAAGATAGTATTTATTATTATATTATATCTCTTAGGCTAATTCTAGCTATTATTATTTTCTATATATCTCCTATAATTAGCGGGTTATAAAGTAGTAGATATAGGGGTTTATATTATTAATAGCGGCTTAATACTATATTATATAATAGAGCTTTTATATTAATTTAGCTTATACTTACTAGAGTCTAAATATTTATTAGTTACTATTAATTATCTTTAAGTAAAGCTTACTATTTAATAAGTTATTAATTATAAAAAGTAATTAGCTAAGCCCTAGTAAATATATTTTAAATAATATATATCTCTAGGATTAAGTATTTATATATTCTATTCCCCTAATTTATTTAGGCTTATAAAATATAAAATCCTAGTTAATATTTAATCTAATATCTTCCTATAAGATTTATATAAATAAATTAAAGTATAGGTTATTTATAATAATCTTATTAGTAGCCTTATTAGATATAATTAGGTCTTAAGGCTTATATATTCTAATTTTCCCTCTATTCTTTTTATAATAGCTAATATTTATATTATTAAAGGTAATACTATATAACTAAAGTATTAGTATTATTCCTCTTATAACTATTAATATAATATTAACCTTATTCTTATAATACCTTCTTTACTTTTTATTATCATTATATTTCTAGGCCTAGTATATTAAATACTCCTCTTTCTAAGCTAGATTAATATTACTAAAAACCTTATAAAACTATTATATAACTCTTATAAAGGCGGGTTATAACTCCTTCTTTATAGTAATATTATTAATTTTATCCCTTAGATTCTTATATATATTAATCTCCGCCATTAATATTATATATATTACCTTATATATCTTATTATTAATAGCGAGACCGGCGTAAATCTAATTACCTACTTAATAATTAACCTTTAACTCCTTCTAGATTTATTCCTATAAGGTAGCTAGAGTAATTATAGTATAAACTAGAGAGTATTATAAGTTAACCTCCTACTCTATAATATATCTATTTATATATATAATTCCTATTATAAAGTCCCTAATATAGACTTTATATACTTAATTACTATTATAATAATCTATTTTAATTATAATATATAGGTATTTAATCTTAGAGGGAAAGTAAAGGTAGAGTAGTACTAGAAAAATTATATTTTATACGTGATTATAATACTAATATATCTTATATATCTTATATATCTTATATATCTTATAACTCTTATTTATCTTATATCTTATATATCTTATATATTATATATATCTCGCACGTTATATATATCTTATATCTTATATATATCTTATATATCTTATATAAGATCTTATATATCTTATATATCTTATATATCTCGTACGCCTTATATATTTTATATATTTTATATATTTTATATATCTTATATATCTTATATATCTTATATATCTTATATATCTTATATATCTTATACGCCTTATATATTTTATAGATCTTATATATATTATATATCCTATATATCTCGCTAGTTTTATATATAATATCTTTTTAATTATATATTTTACTTATATCTCTTATATCTACCCCTTTTATATATAATTAAATACTTATTAATAAAGCCTCTAATATAACTTAAATATTAAATACCCCGTATATTATCTAAGTAATTAATAACCTTTATTACTAGCCCTTAGAAGTTAGTCCTTTTATACTTTTTTCTAGATATAATCTATAATTTAAGTCTCCTTCTTAATAAAATCCTTATTATATAAGTAGTTATATTAGTCCTAATTAATAAAATTATTAATATAGCTAATATATAAGGTATTACTATATCCTAGTATTATATATATACTACGAATAATACTATCTAGAGTAAATAGGCGCTTATTAATTAGACCCTAAGGAGTTATAATTATAACCTATTTACTATTTCTCTACTTTAACTATATTATAAAAAGGATTAATAGCGCCCCTATTCTATATCTTAAGTAATTTAACTATTACTCAATTATATCTTAGGGGTTTACTCTTTCTATTATAATTCTTTATATCCTAAATAGTAACTAGGAGTTATAACTAACCTACTAGTTTCCCTCCCTAAAGGTATTAAATACTAGACTAATTAGTAATATCTAAATAATACTCTTAAACTTATATATAGTCTTACTACTAATAGCCTTTATTCTACTAATTAATAGAGTAATAATAGAATTCCTCTAATAATTAATCTAAATTAGTTATATTTTTACTAGATCTTTTCTAAGTCCTTAATAACCTATAAATCTATACTAGGTAGTAAGAAATCTAAGAAGGGTTATCTTCCTATATATTACCTACGTTTTATATAGACCTAGGGTCTACTACCTTTATACGCTCCTACTAAATAAATATAATTAATATATATAAAAGATTTAAGACTTTACTTTTAATAGTAGTAGTAGACGCCGTATATTATAAGTTTAGATTATAATATAAATAATATAGTTATCCCTACTCTTACTTATCTATCTTCTATCCTAGCTTACTTAGTAGCGTAGCGGCGCTAAGTTAATTAGCGTATACCTTATTATTATAATTAACCTAACCTAGTAGGTAACTAAGGCTATATTTCTTAATATTAGCTATTATAAAAATATTAAGCTCTTAAGTATTATATTAAAGTAGTTACCTCTTAATATACTTCTATTTATTTATTTACTAAAATAGGTATTTAACTATCTTAATATAAGCTACCTCACCTATTTTAATTATTATATTAGGTAGGCTATTATATTTACGTATATAATAGGTATAATAGCTTAGTATATATATCTTTAGAAAGTTAAAATAGTAACTATTATAATAGGGTTATAAATAATCCTTTACTTAATTAAATACCTTTAAATAATAGTTTAAGTAGGCTATTATATCTTACGTATAAGAGATATATTAGATTACTATTATAAAATCTACTAATACTTTAATAGTAAATATAATACCTAGCTACTTCTTATCTAGTAATAGGATTATTATAAGAAGTAACTACTAAATAATCCCCTTATATTCTACTCCTAACTACTACTTAACCTCGCTAAAATAATTAAAGTATTTAAGACTAGGGAATAGTAGGACTTAATAGTAGGCCTAATCTAATTAAACTATTATAAATAATTCTAGAAGTACTCTATTTCTAATTTTTATTTAAGTATACTTTTTCCCCTCTATCTTTTATATAGACGCTCTAATTATCTTATTAACCTATATAAGTAGGTAGTCTCTAGCTACCCCTTTAAATAATTAATATAAGATATTAGATAAGATATACTTATAAATATTTATAAGATAATATTTCTAGGTAAAATTATTAATAGGATAGATATATTAATAGTTTAATTAAGAATAGTATTTATTCTACTATAAAGTTAGTTATAAGGTAATTTATAATTTCGTCTATTTATAGGTTTATATAAGCTAGAAGTTATACTAGCGTAGATCTTCCTATTTCTCTTAGGGTACCTAATAAATAAGGTAATATTATAAACTTTTAATACCCGTAATTAGGACTTACTCTTTATAATTAGCTAAGATTCTAGTAATAATAGGATAACCCCTTTAGGTTTTCTTATCTATATAAATTATTAGAAAACTATCTACTATATACTACTTTAATATTAATTAAATTATAAGTATTAGTAATTAGGAATTATAACTATATAAAATATATACTTATACTTTAATATAAGCTCTATTACTATATAATAGACTTCTAACTTAATTTCTCTACCTAGCTCTTATAGGATAGGTATTAAACCTAGAAGTATTATACTTAGCCTATTATATTATTTATAAGTCTCTCTATCTAAATTATAAATTATTATATAAATAGGTTATATTAATAAGTTACTTATAAGAGTTATTAATTATATCTTATCTATTACTAATAGAATTAATATTATAATAGTATTATCTAATAGTTAAGTCTATTATTCCTACTATTAATTTATAATATATATCTCGCTCTAGATTTATAAATCCGCCTTTATAATAGAAGGATTATTAAGATTATCTATTATATACCTATATATAAGGGCGTACGCTAAGTTACTAATAAATAGTTAGTAGTTAATTAGGAATTTAATAACCTTTATAATATCTTAATAATAGATAGTATATTACTTAGCCTTAATATTATTTATATCTACTTAAATCTTAATCTTTAATTCTATCTATTTATTATTAAAGATACTATTCTTTATTATACCTAATATATCTAGCTATTTTATACTACTCTTAAAATTAATATATTCTTATAATAGATAGAGTTATAGATTATTAAAGAAGCTATTTATATCTCTTTAAATATACTCTACCTATAAAAATTATTAAATAAGAGTATAATTTATCTTATTATTAAAGGGAAAGAATAAAGGGTCTAATATATATTAATATATTATAAGAAGCTCTATTAAAAGTAGTTCTCTAACTCTTTTATTAATAATATCTTAAAAGGTCTTTATCTTAAAAGTTATATAAGTAGAGAACTTCCCTAACCTCTTTCTACTTAATATACTCTATTTACTTAAAGGGATATATTTATTTATAACCTAATTACTAGCTAGTATATCTTCTAAAATATCTTTATCTTAATCCTCCTTAACTATTAAATTTAAAGTAAATAACTTATTAATTATAACTTATATATGGATAATACTCTACTTAAGAGGTAGTATAATTTAAAGGCTTATTTATAAGAGAATACTTAAAGCTATTTTATATTATTTATAATATCTATTAATATATTCTTAAAAGGCTTAATTAATCTTTATAATAAAGTTATAACTATTATATACCTAACTAGCTATTTAAGAGGAAGGGATAATAATAGAATAACTAGATAAGTTTAATATAAGTATAGAATATAAGTATATATAATATAATATAATAGAGCCTTTACCTTCTTTAATTAAATTTATTAATTAAAGGGAGCTTAGATATATTAAGATAGAACTAGTATATTACTTAGGAGGCGCGCTTTAGTATATAAGATATATAAGATTATAGGATATACTAGATATATAGTATAATAGAATTAATTAATATATACTAGGCTTAAGACTAATATATAGGATATATAAGATTATAAGATATACTAGATATATAATATAATAGAATTAATAGATATTACTAGGCTTAAGATATACTTTCTAGGTTAAGTAATAGCTAGTATATAAGATATATAAGATTATAAGATATACTAGATATATAATATAATAGAATTAATAGTACGCTAGGCTTAAGACTAATATATAGGATATATAAGATTATAAGATATACTAGATATATAGTATAATAAAATTAATAGACGTTACTAGGCTTAAGATATACTTTCTAGGTTAGGTAATAGCTAGTATATAAGATATATAAGATTATTAGATATACTAGATATATAATATACTAGAATTAATAGTATACTAGGCTTAAGATACTAGCTAGTATATAGGATATATAAGATTATAAGATATATTAGATATATAATATAATAGAATTAATAGATATTACTAGACTTAAGATATACTTTCTAGGTTAGGTAATAGCTAGTATATAAGATATATAAGATTATAAGATATATTAGATATATAATATAATAGAATTAATACTAAGCTAGAGATATACTTTCTAAATTAGATAATAGCTAATATATAAGATATATAAGATTATAAGATATACTAGATATATAATATAATAAAATTAGCTCTTAGATAATAGTTATATAAGATATATAATATTATAAGATATATTAAGTATACTTAATATCTTATATATTAACTACTCTTTATAACTTTAAGCTTTTATAAGTACCTTATTTTATTATATAGATAATACTATTAGAGATAATAGTTATATAAAAAGTATAATATTATAAGATATACTATATTTATTAAATAAATAATATAATAAATAGTATAAATAGTATAAATTCTTAATATATAAAAGATATATTTTTAATAAGAATATCTATTATAAGAACCCCTTCTCTCCTAGCTATAAATAGTAGAACCTATATATTATACTCCTTACTATTTACCTTATATCTTAATATTTAAAGCTAAAATTCTTAATAGAGCTTATATTTACTTTATTTTATTAAATTATAATATCTTAAACTTTCCTTAAATAAAGAACCTAACTTTAGCCTCTCCTCTTTTCTTTTATTACTTTACTTAGATTTCTATTACTTTTATAATATAATATACCTTAAGTCTTTTATTACTCTTATATTAGACTTTATTCTCCTTACTATCTTATCTTCCTATCTTTAAGAACTATTTTAAGCTATTATAAGTCTTACTTAGTCTTTATCTTTACTTATATAACTTAACCCTTTAATTATACTATTTAAAAGAATAAAGAAGTTAAAAATAATTAAACTTAACTTAGCCTAAGTATATCTATAAAAGAATATTATACTTTTACTAGCTAGATCTTAGATAAGCTTATAATAGCTAGTTTATAATATATAGATAATATAACCTTACCTTATAATTAAGAGATTATTAGGCTAGTCTACTAATAATTAAAGGATTATCTTTAATTTTTATTTAGATTATAGCTTAATACTATCCTAGCTAACTAGATTAAGAAGATATTAAAATATAATTATTACCTTTCTATTAATAACTTAAAGTATATAGTTAAAGTACCTAAGGAGGTTAAGACTAATACTATTAAATAGAGAGTAATTAAGACTAAGGGTAAGTTAGAAGGTAAGTTAAGTATAAAGGATAATAAATATATAACTAATTATATAAAAATAATTAAGAGAGAGAAGGTTCCCTTTATATAAAGGGTTATCTAATATTAATATACTAGTAATATTAAAGGAGAAAATTAAGATATCTATTTAATTAAAGATATTCTTAGCGAGAATACTAAGATTAAAGACTTAAATACTTTAAATTATATTAATTTAAAGGCCTATTATAAGATACTCTCTATCTAAGTACTATTAACTAACTATAAGATATAAATACTTATAAGGTAGATACCCCTTAATAAAAAATAAGTAAAGATTAGTAATTATACTATTAATTTTAAGATATTAATTAAGTTATAAATTATATTATACCTTATAAATAATATTTACTTCTAGGTCCTAGGATTATAATATAAGTAACTTATTATAATATACTTAAGTACTTAGCTAATATTAACTATTATAATTAAGAATTTAGTTATAAAGGTTAAAGAAGAACTAATCTTATATATAACTTTACTCTAATCTTTAATATTTAATAATATCTTTAAGTAGCGTATTAATATTATTAGAAAAGGTAATACCTCTTCCTTATATTTATAAATTTCTTATAAATAGCTAACTTATATATAATACTAAAGGTCTTCTTTAAGTCTAAATATTCCCTATTTAATTATATATTTCTATTCCCTTTATAAGCTATTTAAAGGGATCTTTTAGGTAATAAGTTTATTAAGCCTCCTACCCTTAAACTACTAAGAACCTATCTACTATTAAGCGAGTTAGGTAAGTTAAATAAAGAGGGTATAAAGATAATAGATAAGACTTAATAAAATATAAACCTACTTAATAAAGAGCTTAATATTATAAAATAAGATTATATTAATATTAATAGTAATAAAGATTCTATATTTAAGTTAAATAGTAAGGATATAATAATAGTAAATAATAATAAGGGGATAGTAGATAAATTTATAAAGTAAGTCCTCTCCCTTTAATTAATTTATAAGAATATTTATAAGAATAGAGCTAAGACTTATTAATAAATAGGCGTAGGCTACTAGAGATATTAAGGTAATAGAGTATTTTAATTTAGACCTCTTAAGATAGTTTAAGCGCTTCTACTAAGTTATAAAAGAGGATATAAGATATAAATTAAAAATTAATTAAAAGCCTTAAGAGGGGAAGTTTAAGGTATTAAGTCTTAAGATAAAGAATATTAAGTAAGTAGCCTACTTTTATTAATACTTTACTATCTTTATTATACTTAAGTTTAAGAACTCTATAATTAATAGGATAATCCTAGCTAAGGAGATAAGACTTAAAAAGGTTAATAATTAATATAAGCCCTTAAATATATTTAATAAAGAGGGGAAAGCTAACTTATTATATATAATAATTTAGACCTTAAAGGTAATTTTATACTTTATATATTAATACTAAATTAATATTATATAAAGTAAGATTAGATATAATTAAGAAATTACTTAAATTAATTAATATCTTCTTAAAAACTAATAATCTAATAAAACCTACCTATTATAAAATTAATAGTTATTCCTTTATATATATATTTATAATAGACTAATAAGTAGCTTCCTTTTATAATATAGACTAAACCTTATCTTTATACTAGTAAAGTTACTTAATAATTAGGTAAATAAATAAGCTAACTAGTATAATAATAATTATTAGGAAATATTTAATATATAATTCTTTATATATTATATAGATTAAAATCTTAGGCCTTACTATTCTATTAATATTAAGTTAAACCTATTTAAGATAGATAAAGGCTTCCTACCTACCTTTACTAACTAGTAAAGGATATTTATTATAATACTAGGGGTATTTACTAAGTAAGTTTAAAGCTAATTTACTAAAATTAAGTATTAAAGTATTAAGTAGGGAAGATATATTATACTTATAAAAGTCTTATATCTAAAACTTAAGGTTAGTTATATAATAGTTAATAAATAGTATAAGTCTAAGGGAGACTTAATAAGGCTTATAACTATCTTAAGAGTAATTAAAACTTAATTAAGGTCTTATATAATTATTATTATATTAGGAACCCCTTAGATAAAGGTACCTTTAGACCTTACTAGTATATTATTAATAATAAGGATAGGATATAAGGATTAATAGTAACTTAATAATAATCTCTAATAAATTAAGCTAAAAAACTTTAAAGATATTTATATAACTTTTAATAAATTAATAAAAGCTATAAGCGCGTTCTAGATAATAGATAAGCTAGTAGATTATATTACTTACTTATATATATTTACTAAGGCTATAACGCTTAGCTACTATTCTATTTTAATATAATTTAATATACTACTTATATAATTACCTAAATAGCGGCTTTAAGTAATAGATATTATAATTAACTTCCTAATAATACTTATTCTAGCCCTTAAAAAGTAAGAGTAGACTATTTAATAAGAGGTAAATACTAATAGTATTAAGAAAATAGAGTAGTAGAAAAATATAATATACTTTTAAAAGGTATAATAGCTAAGAGCTATTATATCTATCCTAGGGCTATTACTTATATTAGAAGAAGATAAGGAGTTAAAGGTAATATAAATATAATAGAGGGATTATAAAATATTAAATAATAAACATAAGAATTTATACTTTAAAAGACTTAACAAATTAGTTAAGTCTACTTTAAAGTTTATATTTATTATTAATATTATTAAAGAGCTTAATATTATAAGGTATAAAAAGGGCTCTAATAAGTAGCCTAATATAATATTAAAGAAGCTTATAATTATTAGAATAAATATAATAATTTATATACTCCTAATAAAAGTATATTTATATACTTAATAGCCCTCCTTTATCCTAGTCCTTTCTATTATAAATACTTTAGGTTATTAAAGGTTATACTAACTCTAGTATAATAATTAAAGGTAGATCTTACTATTATAAAAGGAAAGAAGGTTAGAGTAATTTATAATAATATATAACTATCTAACTAATAAGAGATTATTAATACTTTTTAATAAAGACTTAGTAGTAACTTAAACTTAGAGTATAATATTCTTATTTTTATAATAAGTCTAATTAAGACTAGTATTAACTTAATAAGGGTAAGGAAGATTATTATACTTAATATAAAGTACTTAAAGATACTTATATAATAAGTAATCTTCTATATTTATAAAATTGAGTAATAGAATAAGATATATATATAAGTTTTATAATACTTAAAGGTTAAAATAGATAGAAGGATATATAATATATAAAGAAAGTAAAGCTAGCTAATAATTTAGTTTATAAAGACTAGAAATAAGGCTAGGGAGGAGGTAAAGAAAGTATAAGAAGCTTTAGAGGTTATTATATAATAATATAAGCTATCTTTAATCTAATAAATAATATATATAATAAGGGAAATACTTATAATATTTATAATAATCTAGTCTAATAATATAAAATACTAGAATTAAAGTATTAAGTACTAGGAGATACTTAATATTATTAAATATATTAAACTAGAAAATGCCTGTAAAAATTCAAGATTTTTACGTCGGAAAATCACCCCTACTACCTAGCGTTTAGTAGGTGAGGTGAATAGCGGGGAGTATATTAGACGTTTTAGCCTGTAGATACGATAGTAATAGCTATATTATATGTACTAATGTACTATTTAGATTATTCTAACAGCGTTAGATACCTGGTAATAAGACGGATATTTCCCCCTATTTAGACCGATATTAGACACGTTAGTAGGTGGCTGGGCTATAAATGCGACAGTATTAGCTAATACACCTATATAGCGATATAGGTCATTCTGATAGCGTTCTATACCTAGTGATAAGACGGATATTTCCCCCTATTCAGACTGATATTAGACACGTTAATAGGTGAGGTAAATAGTAGGAAGCATATTAGACACGTAGGTAGGTGGCCGGCCTATAAATGCGATAGTATTAGCTTATAGACCTATATAGCGATATAGGTCATTCTGACAGCGTTCCATACCTGGTAATGAGACGGATATTCCCCCTATTCAGACCGATATCAGACACGTTAGTAGGTGAGGTGAATAGTAGGGAGCATATTAGACACGTTAGTAGGTAGGTAGCCGGCCTATACACGTAATAGCATTAGCTATATTATATATATATACCTATTCTAACAGCGTTCTATACCTAGTAATAAGACGGATATTTCCCCCTATTTAGGCCGATATCAGATACGTTGGTAGATAACGTGAATAGTAGGGGTTTTAGCCTATAAATGCGATAGTATTAGCTAATACAGTAATATACTAATTTAGATTATTCTAACAGCGTTTTATACCTAGTAATAAGACGGATATTTCCCCCTATTTAGACTAATAGCTAACACGTTAGTAGGCGTTATCGTGGAATAGGTAAAATATAAATAATAGTAGGACTTTTATTATTTGTAATCTATATTCTAGCCGTTAGCGCATAGAATTTAGTAGGTAAATCTCTTTATTCCGATATATCTTTTAAACTACCTAACCGATTTTAATAATTTTAATATAGCTGAGTTATATAAAATAGACTAAATAATATAGTTTATATAGAAAATATTATAATGCGTCGGTGTATACGTAGGTAGAATATAAAGAATATCAGGAATTTAATATTCTTTAGAAAAGTAGGCCAAACTAAAAGCGGTTAAATAGGGGTATAAAGCGATAAATCTATTAGATAAGGGGTCCGGGAGATCTTTAGGGTTTAAATATCCAGATATTCTATTATAGTAAGAAGATATACTAGATATACTTAAAATTAGGAGCTAGAAACTATATATTATATATAGAATATAATAGGGTATACTAGATAACAGATAGAGAGGATAGTACTTAGATCTACTACTTAAGAGGTATACTTTATAAATTAGGCTATAACTAGTATATAAGATATATAAGATTATAAGATATACTAGATATATTAAATAGTAAAATTAATAGAGTATTAAGCTTAAGGTATACTTTCTAAATTAAGTTATAACTAGCTAATATATAAGATATATAAGATTATAAGAGATTATAAGATTTACTAGATATATTAAATAATAGGCGGACGAGCTAATATATAAGATATATAAGATTATATAAGACTAGAAAATACCTGTAAAAATTCAAGATTTTTACGTCGGAAAATCACCCCTACTACCTGGCGTTTAGTAGGTGAGGTGGATAGCGGGGAGCATATTAGACACGTTAGTAGGTAGATAGCCTATATATACGACAGCATTAGCTATATTAGATGCATATACCCATTCTAACAGCGTTCTATACCTGGTAATAAGACGGATATTTCCCCCTATTTAGACCGATATTAAACACGTTAGTAGGTAAGGTGAATAGTAGGGAGTATATTAGATATGTTAGTAGGTAGGTAGCCTATACACCTATATAGTAATATAGATTATTCTAATAGTATTATATAACTAGTAATAAGATAGATATTACCCCCTATTTAGACTAATATTAGACACGTTAGTAGGTAACGTGAATAGTAGGGAGTATATTAGACGTTTTAGTAGGTAGGTAGCCTATAAATATAATAGTATTAGCCTATATACTAATAGACCGATATAGATTATTCTAATAGCGTTATATACCTAGTAATAAGACGGATATTTCCCCCTATTTAGACCGATATTAGACACGTTAGTAGGTAAGGTAAATAGTAGGGAGTAAATTAGACGTTTTAGCCTATAAATACGATAGTATTAGCTAATACACTAATAGACTAATATAGATTATTTTAATAGCGTTATATACCTAGTAATAAGACGGGTATTTCCCCCTATTTAGACTAATATTAGACACGTTAGTAGGTAACGTAGTAGAATAGGTAATTTATAAATAATAATAGGATTTTTATTATTAATCTAATTATTCTAGCCGTTAGTATATAGAATTTAGTAGGTAAATTTATTTATAAAGATATATCTTCTAAACTACTATACTAATTTTTATAATTTTTAAAGCTTTAAATAGCTATAGATATCTTATATAACTTTATTTAAGTAGAAAATATTATAGAGCGTAGGTATAGATATAGGTAGGATAGGAAGAATTATTAGAGTTTTAATATTCGCGCTAGTCTAGGAAAGGAATCTAGGGGACTTATTAACTAACTAATAAGCTGCGATAAGCTTA